>Ga0157364_1003989_pt1 | contig 14555 bp, 13 predicted proteins | sample AttsexASBM2_FD_111476 | JGI IMG/M metagenome (GOLD analysis project Ga0157364, IMG submission 111476) | Fungus gardens microbial communities from leaf cutter ant in Ribeirão Preto, State of São Paulo, Brazil - Atta sexdens ASBM2 | ecosystem: Host-associated > Fungi > Mycelium > Unclassified ... | reverse complement strand
GATGTCGGCCGTGGCAAAAAGTCGATCAGCGTTGTCGAGCCAGTCGACAGCGGCCGCAACATCGAAATGAACACGTAACACAGCGTCGCGACGCGACTCGATGCGAGATACATCGAATGCGAGCATCGAATCCATCCACCCACGCCAAGCGCGTGTACAGTGCGCAGCACGAGTGTCGATACGCGCCGCATTCACCCGCGGTCCGCGGCTATTCTCGCAACGATCATGTTCTCCCCCCACGTGTCGCGCGTGTCTCGCGCGCTAGTTAGCCTGTCCGCGGACGCGCGTGTTTCTCGGCACGTTGCTCGTTGCGCGCCGCTGCAAGCCACGCGCGTACACCTTGTAAACATACGACCGACGCCTGTCCGACAGAAACAATTAAGCTTAACTAATAACCGTGCAGAATCATCGCCACTTCGCTTCGCACTACGTTGTACTGTGTCGCGATCGGTGAAATCGAGCCCAACGCGCGAAGACGATGGATTCTATCGTATACAATTTTACTCTTGTTCATCACCGTTTTATACATTTTGAAATTTCTTTTAGCGTTTGGCCGATCATAGGCCCATGCATTCTCACACATTTACGTTTATAATAAGTAGGTATAATAAGTATAGATTTCTTTTTTTTTTTTTTTTAAGCGGTATATATAAACCGTACCGAGATTCAACAACTAGATAATAGCAGCTAGTCGCGAAAAGGCACGCTCGAGCGCGTTTGAGTACCACTGGCGAACACTTGATTACGTCAGTTAGGCGGTCGCGGCTCAATTCTGGCTATGAGGTAGCCAACCCCTTTCCAAAGCTATCCGCCTCCCTCGTTGCTCGTAGTGCGGCGGCAAAGCCAATGTGCGCCATCCTCGTATCCTCCCTTCGCCATCCCCCTTGGTCGTCCCGAACCCCCGTCCGTCCGCCTTCCGCTTCCGACAGACACGTACAAGCGTACAAGCGTGTTACCTACCACTATCATGGACTGCCGCATACGCGGCAAGGGGGATACAACCACCACCCCTCTTTCGGTCTACGTTGACGAGCTAGTGCGCGTATAGCTCGAAGCCAACGGATTGCGACGTGGGTCCGAGGTACTAAACGTAATTAAACGGATAGTTTCCGCATTAGCCACGATTGGATAATCATTCATCGATTATCTCGGCTACACAGAGGGTGACACACAATACGCTGCCGCCGTTGCTGCTACCACTCGTGTTCCACTGACGCATCTCTCTCCGCGAGGACGCGTTTACGTTTCCAAACCAAAACACGAATCTCCAAAGATAGACAGATTTACATTGGAAAGATTACCGTCAAATATTTGCGTTTCGCTCCTCTCTCTCTCTCTCTCTCTCTCTCTCTTTCACTGCAACATGTATCGATTCGTCGGAGATATGATTTTCGAGATAAAATGGAGGGAAGGAGATGCCAGGCGGGTCTCGCGTGTGTCGAGGTAACTCGTGCGTGCGAAAAACAATCTTCTGCTCGGTTGCCGGCCGGACACCTCCGAGAAAAGATCGACGCACGCATTATGTAAAAAGCCAGTCAGCCGACCGGCCCGGCCGGTCGTGTCATGAATTATGTAACGCCATCTAATTAATTCGAGATTTCGACTTCTCGCGGCTTCCACGAAGTCAGGAGGCGTAGTAGACTCGCGATAACAACGCTTTGCTTCATGTTGTACTTAAATCCGCACGCGATGCCATTTCTTTTTTCTTTTGATCTTTGGATTTGAAGAAAATTTAAAAATATTGAAAATAAGAAATATAGAATATAGAAATATATCTTTACGTCTATAATATCTTACTGACGAATCCTAAGCTATTTACGATAGTATCGATAAAATAATTTTTACACTTTTACTGGCAAAGAAAAATATCTCTGCTCTTTTACATCTTCATTTTCGATTGCGATAAAAAATTATATATTGCTAAAAATAAGCAGTGCTCCTCGATCTGCCATTTCGATGATTTATTGGTAAGTTACGGAAATTACCGTGCTCCGAGAACGCTTGCCGAGGAATTACGGGAAAGGGACCGGTATTTGACGGTAAATTACTATGAGTCCGATCACTAAGTAGGAGAGCACCGCGTCATCCTCGCTATTTACACGCTTCCCTTTCTAGAAATACGACGGTAGAAATGTTTTCGCGTGAGAAAATGCTCGGGGCCATAGGAGGACCAGGGCGAGGAGGAGCGAAGGAGAATGAAGTCGATTGGAAACGCCAGGGCCGAAAGATTACTTTCCTCCTCCTTTCAGCTCTCGCCTCTTTTCGTTTTCTTCTTTTTTTTTCCTGCTCTCCGACTTAGAGCTCCGGCGTTCTTCCTCCGGGCCGATTTCACTTAATTCGAGAGGAGTGCACGAGGTTTGTGAAATGGCCAAGCGGAACCCCGAGATAAGAAAAGGAAGGAAACGAGCGAAGAGACCAAAGGAGAAACGTATAAGCGAAAAACAGGAACGCCTCGAAATCGCCCTCGAAGATCTATCGTGTCTTCTCTCGGTGGCGTTTTATTCCTGGGCGTTCATTTTCGGAACGCGAGCTTGTTATTATTAATTTCGTCATCTCATAAGGCACGCGATTTTACGCGAGCGATCTTTTGTACCTTTTGAGATTGTCGCGTGGTAAGTTCTTGTCGAAGTAGACAAACGGGAGGCTGGATTACAGATACATCAGCGAGTATAAAGAGAAAATTAATATTTTGAGAGAGGGAGGATTTGTAGGAGTTTCGATGTATCATAATGAATTCTCTTTGGATACGGATTATCGTAACACACGCCAATTATCCTGAATGAGTGGTGAAATGATTTATGCGTCCCACGGTGTACATACATTCTTGTTCCTTATAAAATCGAGGTCGATTCACTTTACGTCTCTTGTGCTTCGTATATACGTTCGTTGAAAATAAACGGCGGGGTAAGCAACCGCTTTTGATCGCAGAGAATTTTCCACGGTCGGAAATACATAATGTAGGAAAATATAACGAGCGTCACAGATATACATATAATTAACATCGTAATTTTGTCACGTTATCACCCGATTAGAAGCGCGTTATTAATTCGTAATTAATATCGTTCCACGATGATGAATAACCGCGAGCGGGGGCGTTATAAAAGTATCCAAGATTTCGCGAACACTCGATCGCACGTTAAAATAGCGTTAAACGTGAATTAAAACAATTTTACTCGAAAGGGAATATCGCTCTGAGAGACATTGCGGATAATTACTGTCGGCATAGTATGAAAATCGCCTTCGGAACTAAATTGATATTTATTAAACGGCATCACGGGACGAGCGAGAGAGAGGGAGGGAGAGGGAGAGAGAGAGAGAGAGAGAGAGAGAATGCGAGAGCAGGAGAGCGATGGTCGCACTCGATCGATTACAGTCGTAATGAACGTACACAGCGGCGCATAAATGTTTCGAAAGATCCGACGAGCCGAGCGCACGTATGCGGCTGTATATGGCGTATTTGTGGACGGGCTCGTCCGGAAACCGTTGTTATCCCAGTTCTAATTCGACTCCCAGTTAAATTATTACCGGGCGACCGGCATTTCGTGGCCTGCCAGCCGTGCTCGGCTTTTATACGGCCCGCCCGACAATCACAACGCGACGAGACCGCCCTGCTACCTTTGTTATCATTCTGCAATACACGGGTGTCGCAGAAATACATTTAATCGCGACGATCGCAATGGAGCGCCGAAATTATGGGCAATGTCACGAGAGAAAAAAAAGTACGTCGAGCCACAGCCAGAAAAAAATACGATAAGATTGCTTCACGATCCGATGGAACTTTTTAAGCGTGATTCTTTAACGAGAGACAATTGCGTGTACCATGTACATTTATCAAAAAAATGTATACATAGTGAAATATCAACGAACGATTTTATTATTCAGATGCGAGATATATAGACTATTCTTTTCTTTTTCTCTCGTTGACTCCATTTCGACTAATTATCCTCATCCTCGTTTAACGTGTCAGTATCGGTAATTGAGAGTTTCGCGTGTCATCGAGTTTAATTCGCACGACGTAGTTTACGAATGACGACAGAGAGAGAGAGAGAGAGAGAGAGAGAGAGAGAGGAAGAAAATGATAAAAAAGAGGACATAAAGACACGAGAGAGTTAAGCCACGGTAAACGGCGCGCGATCATTAATAATACCGCGGCCTCGCATCTCCATTTTACGGCCCTGACAGTGGACAACTGTGCAACAATAATGTTGGTCGCCATCCCCGCTTGCGCTCGCCGGGTCGAGGACGAGGGCACGCACACGGGCCATCTACCCGCTCGCCGCGGTCAAGTAATGAAATTTGACTGGAAATTAACCACCATGGTGTACACACGCGCACGCATTCCCGCCGGATCCGAGAGCACGCACACGCACGAGCAAGATATTACGAGGAGAGGGAAATCAGCGAGAGAGAGAGAGAGAGAGAGAGAGAGAGAGAGAGAGAGAGAGAGAGAGTCGTAGGGCATCATCGGACAAAATAATAGCCAACCGTTTCATGATAACGATGAGTTAGCGTTGGACTTCACATGTGTACATAAACGAAGATTCATGAAATCTGGGAGAGCTTTGAAATCAATTATCGGCGAGATGATTGTCCGGAGACTATTCGACGAAATAATAATTAGATGATTGAATTATGAAAAAACTAGACTACCCAATTAATTGATCTCGATGTTAACTTGAGAATTTATATTAATCTCTCTCTTTCTTTGAAACTTAGTCATCGTGTTTATATTACTCAATTACTTACAATATTTGTACTTGTTATATTTTGTATTTTATTTTTTATTTTAATTTTTGCGAAATTTATTATGCTTGAGTGTTTTTCTCTTTGTAACTAATTTTTTTAATTTTTGTAAATTTTCTTTTTCCTCTATATCATTTTTGCTTTAATTTGTTTGTTCTTAGAGAGCCTTGAACAGTGATAAATTTTATCTATCCATTTCTCTCTCTCTCTCTCTCTCTCTCTCTCATTTTTTTTTTATTACTTTATTTATCTGTTTATTTGTATGTGTTAACGTGGATTCAGAATTTGTAGAGCAGTTTCTTAACGTTACATCTCGGAATATTTAGAATAGTATTAATAATACGTTTTTATCAAACGCAATGTTTCAATTTTTCATGCTATTCACGTTTCGTTACATTAGCCCGAGTCGTTTAATACGCGACCGGTGAATTTGTCTCCCGATTCCTCTTAAGCTCAAATTAACGCTATAATACTGTGCGCCGTAATACTGGTAGTTGGAACGTGTATCCCGTGTCGGCCTCGCGCTGTCGTTTCTGCATTATCCAGACGTTGCGCGCGACACGATTATGCAGCTCTCGCGCGCAATTCCGAACGAATTAAGCGGAATAAAAACGCATAGCCGTCGCTACGTAATTTGCGTAGTCTGTCGCGTGTACCTTTAGATTTATACGGTGGCGCGTACAAGCGCCTCTCTGTCCCTTTTTCCCCGTTCGTTTTCACGGACAACCGAATGAAAACCTCTATATTAGGCGCGTAACCCGGAAAACACGAGCAGCCGTACACGAAAAATCACAGTCGTAGCTTTTTTTAAAACGGAATATTTATGGCCGTTAAAAAGCCCGCAAACACGAGAGCGGCGACAGATAATGTTAATCCCGCCCCGGATATTATAACGTCGAAACGATCCGCTCTTGTCGCCGTTGCTGCCGTAACAGTTTTTTCGCAGCGGTTTGTCCCTTCGTACGCCGTCGCGGTGTAGTTGGAAAACGCGTAGGAAGCTGACGCCATTTTCCCCAGCCGCTACTATCCCCTTCTCGCATTCGAAATCGACGTTTCTCCCCCTTTTTTACGATCTGACCAGCGGCAGGCGCACAGGTGCACCGCGTACCAATACTTTTCCTTCTCGTAGGTCAAAGGGAGAGGACATATAAGAAAAAAACAGGGAAAAAGAGAGAGAGAGAGAGAGAGAGAGAGAGAGAGAGAGAATTAGAAAAAGAGAATGAGAGAAAAGGAGAGGAAGATGAAATGGAAGAGAGGCGAAAAGAAGATAGAAGGAGAAAGAGAAGGAATGAGAACGAAGGTCGGTAGCTATGGTTGCGTCGTCGGGATGGGGTGAGCGGAGGAGAGTTGGGAGTAGGAGAAAGTACAGGCTGTTTTATTATGCAAAAGCTTTCTCGGCAGTTGGGTCGTTCCGGCTCCGCGCCGTTGCACTACCCATCGAGTCGCGGAGGCGGCAGCGGCGGTGGTATATAGTAGGTGGAGGAAGCTCGGAAAAAGCCTCCGCCCCCGAATCACGTAAATACGGGCAGCCATTTTGCGATAAACTTTTTTCGGCTCGACTCCTCTTCGCTCCTCGTCCGGGACGACCCGACCACGCAAGCGAGACGGTGAAGAACTTTGGACACGCGCTTCGCGAACGAGTGGACGGGGTGTAGTACGGAAACCCACCGTGATACTCCGTGCGAAACGCTTGGTTGGAAAGAGGGAAGAGATCTTGCGGTGTGTACGTGCGATACCGGTTCATAGTAGAAAGGAGATACGCGATAAGAAAAACGAGCTATTAATCTAACGCGAGAGAGTAATTCGGACGTGTAAATGTAATTGATTCAATCATTCTACGAGCGTAACGTAAGTCTACAATTTACGGAGATCGGGATGATTAACGTATTTTAAAATTCTGAATCGACAATACACGCGTGAAAATGCTCGACAACGCGCAGTAGAGTTGAGCTTTCAGACATTTTTATAACTCGATTATTGTTGAAGACATTGAATCAATATTTAAATCAATATATCGGAATAACTAAAGTGGAGAAAAATGAATTGGCAAGGCGTACTAAGATGAATATCTTCGTAGAATAACGAGTCGTTCGTCGTTAATGGATAATGGAGTTTAATTTTTCAAAATTAAGATTATAGTACACACAAAGTTGAAATAGAAGAACAATTAAAAATTAATAAAATGAGAAGCTATGAGTGTTAAAGCTAGGTGTTTAGCTAAATTAGATTAAATCGATAAATCTTGTCTTGTAATAACAAACTACGATCTCTACTAGATCATTCTCATATTTTTAATATTTAATAATTTTATATATTCGTAATTATTTAAATCGGTACATAGTATTTAAAAACGATTAAACGTAAAATTTAAAATGTGCATCAACTTGCAAACGATCCAAAAACGCTCTTGCTAAGTGCAATTCGCTCGCAAGTCAATTGTTTCTCGCAAGTTGATGTGTGTATTTTTAAATATAATTCAAGGCTTCAAAAACGATAGTTGTCTTAATTAATTTTTTCAATTCAATGAAAAGTACACTTTAATTCGATAAACAAATGGACGTGTCGCGACACGTGTTTTCGTGTGGAGTTAAAAAAAATGCCTGAACGATTGTCGATCAGAGTGATACTGTTGATTGCAAACTGTGTGGCAGAGTACAATAGCAATCGTAGATATGAAAAAAAAACGTAGTAAATATCTTATCGAAAAAACATTCTATATGTTTTATAAATAGATTTCTATTATTCTGTAATTGAGTATCCGGCAATTGAATGCAATTATGCATAACGTCGGTCAAAGAAACGCTTAACAATCATAATTAAGAAATTTTTATGCCGTTCGAACGATGGCCCTTTCCGATGTTTACTTATTACAAGTATCACGTTAACCCAATTATACTATGACTGCAGTTCTGCTTGATAAGCGGTTATTCGATCGCGTGATTTCACAAACGCGACGGGGACGTTATCCATGCGAGTACGGAGTATTCTTGAAGAAAGAACGTCAAAATGCTGCCTCGAAGTCAAAGATTGAATCAAGACGTATATGTCGATGAAAGCACGTTGCGATATCTTGTGACGAGTAAAGAAAGACGAAAGAAGCGGCATAAACGAGGCGAAACGTAGCTCGACGCGTAATGCCGAGCTCATTCATTACTGCTCGTGCATTGCGGTGCGCCACGGCGCGGTGATCACGAGTCGGCGATTACGGGTTTGGCGAGCAGGTGCGAGGCAGCGAATTCGAAGTATCGAATTTCGCCAACGCATCATCTTTCTTATCGCGTTCCCCAAGACAAAGGATAAAAAGTGAAAAAAAGAGGAGGCGGTAAGGAGGAAACAAAAGACGGGTACCACCTACTCGTGTCGCGGGTAATCCTCTTCTACGAGTTATATCTCTCTCTCCTTTTCTCCTACTCTCTTCCTCTTTATTCTCTTTTCTCTCTCGCCACCGAGGCGAAACGCGGACGAGGAACTCGGGCCCGTAGATAGGCGGGGACAGATCTTGTTCCGATAGCGTTCGTTTTGCGTTCGGGTCGACCGACGGTGAGCTAAAAGGTTCCTTATTTCGAATCATCGATCGCAGATGCGCTCGCTTTACGCTTCGAGTAATTGACGGCACGGCTGCGCGAGTGAACGAGCGAACCGCTCGTAATAAACAGTCGAGCGATCGCGAGGAGAGATAAGATTCCGGTTCGAAAGTTGGAAACTCGTCTGAATTCGCGGTACAGATTACACACCTCCCGCGGCCTCGACGCATTTAACAAACATCGAAGAAAGCCAACCAGCGACGGGACGGAAATGAAAGGTAGGGAGGGTGAGAGAGGCGTCCGGCGAGCCCCTAATTTCCATCGTGCCCGATTCATTACTGGGTGCGCGCGAGGAGGAGAAAAGAGGATAGAGGGTAAGGACGGTGGCGCGGCGACGCATTATTACGAGGCCGAATTACCTAATTTCGCTGGTCGTTACGTTGTTTCGACGAGCTCGGAGCTCCACGAATCCGGAAGGGAAAGAAGGGCGACGGGAGAAATGGTAGAGGGGTAGGGAGAGGAGGGGGGGGGGGCTCAGGACAAGCGGGGTTGAGGCGTAGAGACCCTCACGGTAGCGGGTCCTTCTGGCACCGAGTTTCGCGTTAAACCACCCCATTTGAGCGTTTTCCACCCCGACGACCTTACCGTCGGGGTGGCCCGAGCGTGACCCCCTCCCTTCTCAGCGCTCTCTCGGCTCTCGATTTCTCGCGAAAAATCCGCGCGGATTGTGCGACCAATCGCACTCACCGCTCGCTCGACTTGTCCAATCGATCGTCCTGGTTCTTAAGCAATGTACCCCTCTTTCCGCACAACGCACCGCCGCTTTTAAAAACAGCCAATAGGGACGCGACCTCGACCAATCGACGTGCCGTACAGAACTGCTTCGGGTGCTGCTATACCGCACAACAGTGCATGACGCATGCTTGTTCAGTCCGCGCGGATTCCAGCCGAAGGGGCAAAACTATTGGCCACCCACGCCAAAGCCTCGTTTTCTCTCCTTCTCTCTCTTTCCTCATCTCTTTTAGCCTAGCCTGTGTGTGTCCGGTATCTCTCGGGGGACCGGAAAAACAAAACTCAAGAGGAGAGAAAAGAGAGTACGTAGGGGTATGTCTACTCGTCGGTGCTCTCCTCGGCTGAGCTTTTTTCGCTCGCTCGCGACGGGGGCGAATGGACCAGACGGAGGAGAGTCTTTCCAGACTTCTGTCCTCCCTGCGGGCTGCGCTATTATGGCTTAACAAAGTCCGGGTGGCTCTCCCGTTCTCGCGTACGTTTTCTCTCTCTCTCTCTCTCTTTATCTCTGGCTAACTTGAGTTCCAACGATATTGGGTCTCGCTGGGGTACCCTGTTCTATCACTTCCAAGACGCTTTTTAACAACGCCAGCGTGTTTATAAATCGCAGCCTCCAACGAATTTGGATTCTGAATCGACTCACTTATATTCTGTCTATTATCTCTCCTCTAATCGGTTGATAGAACCGATAATTGCCGAAAGCGCCGTGACGAGTACAGAAACTCGACTTTGTACTTGGTTGACTTAACGCAACCATTAATCATATACGTCGACGACCCTGCTCGACCAGCGCAATTATTTCCCATTTTTCCTCACACCGTGTCGATCTCGCCATTAGTCGCGCGTTAGTGCGGCATTCTGAAAACTCGTCGTCGTCGTTACGAAACAATCAGCAACGATGGTGGCGGTGACGATAAACCGAGCGGTAACGCACTGGAAATCTCCATCTCGCGCTATGGCCCGTCGACGAAGCCGCAGTTAAACCTTGCTATATTCCAAGGACCTGCGATCTCGATTTTAACAATGGGAAAACGCCAGCGGAACGATCGCGTCGCGAATCGACGCGCCGACTATCGTTATCGGCTCAAACAATAGATATACCGCGGATCGTTGCATGTTCACGTTGACTCGTCATAAAAATGTGTTTTCTCTCTCTCTCTCTCTCTCTCTCTCTCTCTTTTTTCCATAATGCAGTGCGATATTTTACTCGTTATCGCGTGCCGTTACGCTATCGCGCGCAACGGTTGTCCGCTCCGGACATCTTCGTTTCGCAATTTTCCCGGCGTGTCATTGCAATCATGGACGCGCTCAATTTGATCGATTATTTGACTGAAACGTGGCTGCAATTAACATCTCGAACTGTTAGAAAACGAAGTCGAGTAAAACGTCGCGGTGGCAGATCGTGATCGTGCGATTGCTCGTGTCTACTCTGACGCGTCACTGATGCTTCATTGCGCTTGTACGCGCGCCCGAAGAGGTTACAGACGATATTAAAGAGATCTCGACGAGGTCGAGCATTTCCTGTACCGAAGAACCGCGAACAACTTGTTTCTCTCTCTTTTTCTCTCCGTCTTCTTCTTTCCTTTCGTTTCTTCCTTTGGATCTTTCGATGATACTTCGTTCTTCTCGCTCTCGATTTCCTTTCCTGCTTTTCCGTGCGTTGCTGAACAAGACGGCACGAGTAAATGGGAAGATAGACCGCGGGAGATAGATAGATAGAGAGGGAGAGAACGATTCGAGGCCACTGAAACCAGCTGCATACCCGGCCATTAGAACTCCGCACGGTAGTGAAAATTTACTGTCGTAACCCAGTCCTAATGCACTGCGCGCACAGCTCTCGGCACGGCGAGGTGCGGCGCGGTGCGACGCCACTCCGTTGCAGTTATGGACGTTCTGTTAGCAGTGTCGAGGCTCGTACGTTCGTGTGCGTCTGCACATACACGACGAGAGAGCGCGCCAAGTCGCTTTAGCTGTGTGGCCTGTGGATAGGTAGGTAGGTAGGTAGGTAGGTAGGTAGGTAGGTAGGTAGGGTATCTACCGCTCTCCGGTACTCGAGTAGTTGTACCAAGAGCGGCGGTGTCATGCAGCAATGTTATCTGCCACCCCGCCTGACGAGAGCTGGTGAGAGAAACAGGAAGTGAGAGTGTGGCAGCCGCGGAGAGGAGAAAGACGAGAATGTCCGTGTGCATCGCGGTAATGGCTTATATTCAGGATCGTAGCGACTTGCGGCGAACGTCTCCGCGAAAATGCGATTACATATTCTTGTTTTTTTTTTTAATTCTAAAACACAATTCACTTGATTTGGTTATAAACTCTAAATTTTAATATATAAAATTATTAAAAATTTAAAACTAAATATTTTAGACTTTAATTTTTTTAACGAATTCGTATTTTCTTGTAAAAAGATTTTGAGAACTGTTTTTGAAATTTTAATAGTATAATATATACCACTGTAACCAAAAGTTATTGAATAATAATGGAGAATTTTAAAAAGACTTACGTATAACTATTATTATGTAATATATAATATGGATCTAATACATCAATTTCGCATTCGAAAACAGATAAAATGCGGTAGCTTTTTTTACACGCGGCCCTGATTCCCATTTTTCCATTCGTTCGGAGGAAATTGCGAGAGGTATAGAAAGAGACGATATAGATCCTATTGTTCCACATGTACATAAGCGTGCGTCTCGCGACGAGCAAACAGCAAGCGATGTAGGGAACTTCAGTGAAAAATGGAATTGTAACTCCGATTGCGAATAAAAATAGCTCGCGCATTCACGGATTACTTATATCATCGATATAAAACGCATTTTGTCGTCCTTCGCTTCCTTTCTCATATAATTTACATATTTTATATCGCGATAAGAAATATGTAAAATATTTCTACGATGCGCGAGATAGGTATTCATATTTCAAGAGGAGCGAATTTTCCGAGACGAGATTCGCGCGTCGAAGCGGTCCATCGAATTTTCACGAAAATCCGATGGACCGTATACGGCATCGCCGTATATTTTCCGTTACTTTTTCCATCCCCCGACTCGAAATTCCATTTTGCAGCAAATGATCTTTTACACCTCCCGCGCGTCGCACCCATCGTTACCGACGGCCCTGGATCTGTGTACGCGCCGCACACCGGGAACCTCGTATGGTGGATGCAGCCACAGCAGCGGCCACAGCCGCAGCCGCAGCCGCGAAGCTGGCGGTTATTAGCGTCCGCCAGCAAAGTTGGCTGACCGGTTGACCGTCGAATCGTCCCAGTAGTGGCTGCTGCTGCTGCTGCTGCTGTCGCCGCCGCCTGCTACAGCCATCCCCCTCTCAACAACGCCACCAGTTACACGGATACTACCCATTGCCGTTGCTGCTGCCGCTGCTACTCCACCGCTATTGCCGTCTCTCACCACCGCCGGCAACAGTCTCGCTAAACTCGAAATTGCCAACTGCCTCGTCCCTACGGCCAACATTCGACGCGATCCCACACATTCTATGCACCTCTCCGCCTTCGTGTCTCTTATATATATATATATATATATATATATATATATATATATATATATATATGTATACGTTTTGCTACACTGCACCATCATCCTGGGTTTAAAACTGATACGAGAAGGAAATGTCATAGTTGCATACTGGAGAACCGCTTGGATTACGTCGAGCATTTTGAAATTAAAGCAAACGTTTCTCAATCGGAGTCTCTTCTCTAATATAAGATAATCCCGACGTGTCGCGTTAAAATACATTCATAGCTCTGTATTATATACACAAATATAGAAAAAGTCTTAATAATTTTAGAGATATCGATTAGATTCTCTCAAACTCAAGTGAAGGAAATTCGATCTTCGGTTTCTGTTTTATTTTGTATTATGAAGCACGTGCTCCATTGCACCTTAAACTCTTTTCATTGTTGTATTTTGCTCATAATGTCGAGAATGTGTACCTATATCGGGTTTTGTGTTTGGAAGGGTTCCGTCCCAGGGCACCAATAAACCAATCCCTCGCTCGCTCGCTCCCCTGTTCCACTCATGCCGACTCTCTCCACCGCAACCGATCGCATTATCGCGATGTAAGGTACATACATACGTTCGCGGTGTCGCAATAAGCCTGCGGGATCGGCGTTAAGTCACCGTTAAATGTGGACATCGGCCGTTGCGATTATCGGTGAGTATTGGCTGCCTATTTGCGTTGCTATCGAATTCGCGAACGGACGAATGACATTTGTAACAATTCACGTGCGTTACATGCCGATTTAATGTAATGTGTGCGTTTCTGTTTGAGGAAAATAGAACGCGTTATCACGAGGTCGTAAGAATATAATCGCGAGAGCTCGTGGCAATCGAGTAAGTTAGTTTATCTTTCAAGGCAGTTTTTTTTTTTGCATGACCATCGGTTCACTGATGGTTCAATTGTCAGGCGTTGTTAGCGAAGAAGGATTAATCTTATCATCTATTTTCGACGTTCTCAATCGTGGATTTTTCGTTGCAAAAGAGAAAAAGTCAAAAAAAGCGAGTGTTTGATTAAACAACTTGCCTAATTACAATCGAATACATTATTTTAATAAGCAAATTTTTTGCGCGGTTGAATAAATTTGCCTGAAATTTCTTCGTCATCTTCCACCTTCCGGCATCTAGTCCCAATCCGCACGTGGTATGTTGCACGTGCACGTGTACGCACGCGGCCAGATATACTCAGGGCACTCCCTCGGCACTCCCTCGAGACGAGGGAACGAAACAATCCGTGAACAAGCTACTACACGAGGCTTGTGGATGTATCACTCGGCGATTAGATTCAAGAAACGGTAGTGAGCAGCATCTCCCGAGTCCCTGACGATGGCGAAGTCAAGAAAGTGGGCACCTAAAAGATCTTAATTATCTCGCTCTTTATACGAGATCATACACAGCTATACGGACGACAACGACGACGAAGAGCTAAAGGTTTTAAACTTTTTGCTTTTCGGAATACTGGTACGCGCGAAGAGCGGAAGAGAAGCTTGTAATGTTAAGAGTAAAAGTAGGATGTTGGATTCGCGGTGCGAGGGGCGATAAATTGCGGCGGAGATAAACCAGCGATATATACCATCTCGAGATGTTTCCGCGCGCGAGATGCGGAAAAAAGGAATGCTGAGAGAAAGGCGCGACGGATAAAGAAAAATAGAGAGCGAGAAAGCAAATAAGTTGAAAGAAGGGAGGGACAGAAGGGTCTCGATCTCGTCGGATTCGCTGGCGGGGTAGTGCTCTTCCTTTTGTCCCCCGGGCGCAAGATATCTCTCTTTATCCGGATTAAGAGGCGAAAAAGGTCAAGACTTCGGGATTAATAATTTGTCCGAAAGCAACGATCGTTCCGCCGGTATCTCCGCCGGTCGGCGCCTGTCCTCCCATCTCTAACTCTAACTGCCTCGTCCTCCGTCTGCCATCCCGTCTGATTCTCATTCCAACTTGACGAGAGAGTGCCTTTGTCTCTCTCTCTCTCTCTCTCTCTCTCTCTCTCTCTCTC
>Ga0157364_1003988_pt1 | contig 14556 bp, 7 predicted proteins | sample AttsexASBM2_FD_111476 | JGI IMG/M metagenome (GOLD analysis project Ga0157364, IMG submission 111476) | Fungus gardens microbial communities from leaf cutter ant in Ribeirão Preto, State of São Paulo, Brazil - Atta sexdens ASBM2 | ecosystem: Host-associated > Fungi > Mycelium > Unclassified ... | reverse complement strand
GCAAACTGAAAAGGAGCTTGCAGAACAGCTTGGCGTTACGCAGCAAGCCATTTCCGTACGATTACATACGAATAGATTGAATTTTACAAAAAAAAGCTCAGAACTTTTTTGTACACCTAATACGATATTAAAAAATTCTAAAAAAATTCTGAAAAAATTCTCAGAATTTTATAAGAAGAAAATAAATAATTTTTATCTCTTGCTGTTTTTCTGTAAAGTTGATAGTATTTAAGTAAAAAATTATTGAAAACCAATATTCAACGATTTTTAGTCATTTCTAATTGATTTTTTCACAAACGCTTGAGAAGCGCATTATGTCCCTTTATTCAGTATCACTTGATATGCAGATCTATCGCTACAACGAGATTCATTGCAATCGATTATTATCACGTTATGTCCTCTTCTTGTAAAAGATATATAAACAATAGAAAAATAATTATAAAGAATTAGATCACTTTGTTTCCGATATCTTTTGATACAAATAATCGGAAAAATTAATTAATCGATAAATATTTTATAAAAAATAATATGTGTATATCTACGAGATAAACTGCTTTGTTGTGTTTTACTAGCACAACATAATATATAAATCTTTTTAAATAAAAGCTTGACTAAACATCTTCACATATAAAATCATGTAACTTGTGCATAGCATATTGGAATAAAATGTAACATCGAGAAAAGTGCATGATTGATCAATTCCTCTCATTTAACATCTCCTATTTTTCCCGCTCTAGAAATATTTCGCAAATTTACACTGAAAAAAAATGCTGTTGATTCAATTAAAGTTTATATTATGAGCTGTCATTAATATAAGTAATTAATTCATGTATATTTTTATTGACATAAAGGTATAAATTATTTTAATAATCAAGGCCTTTATGTCAATACAAATATACATGAATTAATTACTTATGTCAGTGACAGCCCATAATATAGATTTAATTGAATCAACAGTATTTTTTTTTCAGTGTATATAAAAAAAAATCTACATTAATGAATGATCTTTCACAATATGAATACTAAAATTCTCTTTAATGTCACACAATTATTCACGTCTTTTATAATATAAGTACATTGCATGCAAGATATTCTAACAACACCAATGGTGATGGTAATAGTGATGACGACATTGTACGAGAAATGTGTAACTAATACAATGCATTCTTGCATGATACGTATTCATTCATTAAAAAAAATTATATGCGTCATAACATGTGTCAATACAGTTATTATTCATGCCGTCTACGTGTTTTTACAAAATACGTTAATTATTTAAATTCTAACTTAAAAAATTTTGTTCACATATTGAAAGAGTTAAAAGAGTAACGACAATGAAATAGAATTTCGAGAAAAAATGTTATAAATATGGACATATTTTGTATATAATTATATACATATAATTATGTATAAAATATGTCAATTTTGTATATAATTATACATAATTATATATGATATATGAAACTTTAATAATTATATATTATTATATTTAATAATTATATATGAAACTTTTTTCGGGATGTAAACAATAATTAAAAATAATTATTAAATAAATAGTTAAAATATTAAATGATTAAAATATTAAATGCATGCTTATATGTATAATAATATAAATAAGTAGCATAATAAATGATTTACTAAATTAATTTCGTTATTGCTCTTTTACTTGCAATTATTTATAATTCAAAATATTATAATTGGTTTAGTTTATAATCTGTATGTTATTCAGTCTTTTAATACGAACTTTGTATATCAATTTATAATGTATGTTTAAATTAATCATTGACAACATACCGTACAAGTTGAACTTATTCAAAAAAAGATTGGAACTTTTCTTTTCGATTGCTAAATTCTCAACAAATGTTTAGAATATAGATACTTGCGCGCATTTCATTTCATAGCTGTCTACTTTTAAGTCCGACTATCAGATGTTTTAATATTTTCAGAAACAATAAAAAAATAATTGTATACAAATTGATAAGATAAAATAAAAGTATATTTTAACGCAGACATTTATTATATTATTATATTGATATTATATTATTATATAGATATTCATTAGCTAATACACTTTGCTCATTGTAATGCATTTCTATATTATACCATGTACTAATTTGTTATCTCTTTACGTTCACGCAGCTGTTCGCATATCCTTATTAAACAATATCACAATCTAAATTGCGGTTCGTTGTTTTCCGGTATAGTCATCATACCACTATTTCCACAAACGATAACCGTATCGAACCTATCTGATAAAGATAGCTATTTCAAGTTCGAACAATGAAGCTTTTCTCATGGTAGCGAATAGTTTTAATTCTCATTTTGTATCGGTTGCATGTTTTCGAGGAGAAATCTGCTTTGCTTACATGACGATTTTTTTCTGCACCCGCGTGCGTTTATTCTTTTCTATGCATGTAAAACGATTTGCTTCATTAACTCACCGACATGGATTCACGGCGTAGCAAATATACCAATTATCGCTACTCCAATTACATGCAAGAAGGCCTGGCGATTCTGAAAATTGGATCTAGTGTTGAATCTACAAAATTTACGAATAGTAGGACAATCGGCAGGAACAATAACATCCTTTATTTGGTCAAACGCGAGTCTGTTCCTAAAAATTCGGCAGCAAAGCTGAATAAGTCCCACGATTCTACGACTTGGAAGCATAACAAATCTTTTGAAGATAAAGGGATACGAACAACAAAAAATTTTATTGGAAAACCCTGCTATAACGTAGGGCAAAATCGCAATTTTTTTCCTTTTTTCTCGAAAATAGAGAAATACCGCGTATACACTTTATGCACAAACTGATGTTCACAGTTAGGGGAGAAAGGATCCGGCTTCAGACCACGAGGGGAAGTCCAAGACTTCAACACCCTGAGACGAGAGTGCCTGGCGACGGGAAGACTCTTCGAAGATCCTGAATTTCCAGCCAATGACTCGTCACTGTATTTCTCCCGCAGACCGGATAGATACATAGAATGGAAACGACCGATGGTTAGAAATCTTTTGAATTATTATCCTAAGTTTTATTAGTTGCCATCGATAATAATTTATAAATCAAACACGCGAGGAGAATGGTCGTAATATTATCTATAATGCGCTAATTTTGCAGGAAATTGCAGACGATCCTCAGCTCTTCGTGGAAGGTTTCTCAAGATTCGATGTTCAACAAGGAGAGCTGGGAGACTGTTGGTTGTTGGCCGCAGTGGCGAATCTGACCATGCATTCGAATTTGTTCTTTCAAATAGTGCCAGAGGATCAGAGCTTCGAGGAAAATTACGCTGGAATCTTTCACTTCAGGTTTGCTAGAACATGCAGTTTCATAAACAACGTTTTTCCGACGTGGCTAAAAATAATTTAATTTACATTCTTATTATATAAACCGAAATGTTTATAGAAACGAATTACGTATATCATTCAGAAATTTCGTTAATTGAATAGAATATCACGAATATATTAATTCTATGATATTTGTGTGACAAGTTTTTCTGCAAATTGCTAACTTGGAAATGACTCTTACATAAGATTTGTATATTTATCAGGTTTTGGCAGTATGGTAGATGGGTTGATGTAGTGATCGACGATCGATTGCCCACCAGTCATGGAGAATTAGTGTATCTTCATTCGGCTGAGAATAATGAATTCTGGAGCGCCCTTCTCGAAAAAGCATATGCAAAACTTCATGGTTCCTATGAGGCATTAAAGGGCGGTACAACCTGTGAAGCCATGGAGGATTTCACTGGTGGAGTAACGGAAATGTACCAAATGGACGAAACGCCACCGAATTTGTTCAATATTCTCTTAAAAGCCTCTGAGAGAAACTCGTTACTGGGTTGTTCTATCGAGGTGAATAAGTAGTTATAATATTTATTATATCGCATGCTTCAATTGGTTATTACTTGGATCCCTTCTCCTATTAGCCCGACCCCAACATAGTGGAAGCTGAAACACCTCAAGGATTAATACGCGGTCACGCGTACAGCATCACTCGCGTGAAAAACGTGGAGATTCAGATGCCAAATCGATACGGTACCATACCTTTATTGAGGCTTCGGAATCCTTGGGGAAACGAGGCAGAATGGAATGGGCCTTGGAGCGATCAGTAAGTAGTCTCCTCCTATGTTTCGAAAATTATGATTCCAAGTTCGCGCTTTCATCTGTCGATAGATCGCCAGAATGGAGATTTATCCCTGATCACGAGAAAGAGGAACTTGGCCTGACATTCGACATGGACGGTGAATTTTGGATGTCGTTCCATGATTTTACTCGCCACTTCACTCAACTCGAGATATGCAACTTGAATCCAGATTCCTTAACGACGGACGACATCAGCGCCGGGAAGAAACGTTGGGAGATGAGCGTGTTTGAAGGAGAATGGGTGCGCGGAGTGACAGCGGGTGGTTGCAGAAACTTTTTAGGTGAGATATGTAAATAAATCGAACTGGTCAAATTTTGTAGGAGTATTCTCGTTAAACAAAAAACATATATTTTGTAGAGACCTTCTGCCATAATCCACAGTACCGTATTACTTTGGAGTCTCCAGATGACGATGATGACAAGTGTACCGTAATTGTTGCTTTAATGCAAAAAAACAGAAGAGCGCAAAGAAGGATGGGTGCCGATTGCCTCACTATCGGATTCGCGATATATCATGTATGTGAAATTAATTGATTCTTATATAATAATATCTAATAATAGCACAATAGAATTATAAATTTGATTTATTTGAAAATTCGAATATTTATCTTCAACATTTCGAAGAAAATAAAGTTTATTACTGTTTATAAATTATATTTTTTATTTACATAACTTTGTACTGAAAAACTAATAGTAAAATGTTCAAGAAACGCATGAATTTTCAAGAAGATGAAGAATTCGAAGATGAAAAATAAAAAATATGAAATATTTTCTGTTAAAAGTCTATTTTTTTGACAGTTAGATTATCCGGAGAGACTGCCAAAACCACTAGATATTAATTTCTTTAAGTACAACGCATCTGTTGGACGGTCACCGGCATTTATAAATTTACGAGAAGTTACATGCCGTTTCAAATTACCGCCGGGTGTTTACTGCATAGTTCCGAGTACTTTTGATCCAAATGAGGAAGGTGAATTCTTGCTAAGAATCTTCTCTGAGAACAAGAATAATATGGAGTAAGTTCTATTGCGATATTGTAATATAATAGCATGACGTTAAAGAACTTTTATCCAAATGTTTCTTTGTTTACAGAGAAAATGATGAAGAAGTTGGTGTTGGAGAAATTGATGATAGGGTAAGGATAATAATATATTAATCCTTAACAACGAATTATTTTGTTTATTGTAATAAATTGAAGGATGATAAAAAAAATCTCTCAGATTATATATTTAAATCAGAAAGTTTCAATCAAAATTTCAAGAATAGTTGTGTAAACAAAATTCTTACACATCAGATTGTCAATTGATACTTATGTTTAGAATTGATGAATCATACTAATGCGATAAATCACACAACTTAGAAGACATTTATTAATAATTCACAGCACTGGCACTGACAGCACTAATAATTCAGTTTGATGAATTATATGCATTGTGTGTTAAAAAAGTGTAATCATAGATTAGAAATGCATTAAATTAATTTATGTTAAATTGCACAAAAATGTAGAATTAACCAATATTGTGCAATTAAGTTTTGTTCAGCTAATGCTTGCAAAATTTAATGCTGTTGTACCATCTGATAATTGACTCACGTTATGTGAAAAATGATAACTAATCCCTAACGAGCTGCACGTTTACATGCTTGGCTTTTAGATAATTAATCCTGCGGATAAGGAGGATCAAAACGGAGATAACGTAAGTAAAACGCATGCTTGTATGTTGAGACAATAAAAAAGCTCTAATATGTTTTATGCATGAATAAGAAATTAAAGAAATATAGGATTGTATTCAAGAATTCAGCATTATCATTTTATCCTTGTTGTTCACCGAATGTTAAACAAAGATAAAATAATAGTGCGTACCCTGGTGAACACAGTCTTAGATTCGATTTTACTACACCGCTTTGATTCGAAAATACATGTAAGACATAATATAAATAAGCATAATGAGTGTATATTGTGAATATATATATACATAGAAATCAAATTCATTAATAACAATCAATAAGAAATAAGAGAAAAAGGAATGAGTTCATTACGTATATGTTTTGAATTCACTTGTGATTTACAGCTATTTTCGCATCTTTTAGAAGCTGTCATTACTATTTTTTATGACTCATATTGTATACATAAATTTTACGTATTAATGAAAAAAATTAAATCAAAATATTTTAAGTTTTGTTTAAATAATGTAATTTAAAAATAATTACAAAGAAGTCGATTCAATTTTTTTGAAGAGATCCAGAATTTTTAGACTTGTTTTAGATTACGATTGTTTTTATATTTTATAATGAAATATTTTTTTGTATTATTTGTAGGTTCCCGAAGAACCTGAGCAAGATCGCAATAGCGAGAGAGTCCGAGAATTCTTCAAGAAACTTGCTGGTGATGATTTAGAAGTGGATTGGATGGAACTCAAAGATATCCTAGATTACGCTATGAAGAAAGGTAAATATAATCTACGCGCTGCGAGATATTTTGATGTAAAAATATGAAAAAAAAGAGAGATGTACAGTTTTAAATACGAGTATATATAGTTTCCGTACATGATTGTATTTTATTCTAATTATAAGAGCTTTGCTTCATAGCTTTTTGTAATTTTTATGCTTAATTTGCTCGATGTTTCTCATTGATAGAATCATACATTTTAAAAATCATGCTTTATCATTAATCTTATAGTTTTTATATTTTATCACCTGCACCATTTATTTTTAGCCTGATAACCGATTAATTTACTATAAATTTGTTTCTCGTTATAAATTACTTTATTCTTTCAGCACGCTGTACAGCATTTTATGATCATTTAATAATCATATCAAAAATTCTGCATGCTTATCTTTTACCTTATAATTTGTATCTACAATGCATAAATACATTTGGGTCCTTCAAATAATTAATATAAATCCAATATCAATATTTCGAAAATTTCTTTATTTAATTAGATTAATTAAAAACTGTTTAAAAAATTGAAAATAATTGTAATAATACAATCTTTTAGTAAACAAGCATAGAGAATACATTATATAAGTGATATAAGCTTCTGTTAAAAATATTTAGTTCTTGAAGGAACTAAAGAACTAGATTATTAAAGGTTATATAAAAGTTAAAGAAATGTAGATTGTAATTTAAGGCAAGATGTGTTACGGATTCTTATGGCCCAAGTGTACGTATGTAAAATTCGAAGCTAACATGTAGCTGTGTGTTACGGGTAGAGTTACCACAATTGGCGCGTCGTAGCGAGGCACATGTTCCCGAAACTGTTGAAGGAAATGGTTCGCTTGTCGACACTCTCATCTTACTGCTGTGCGGCATTGTTTGTAATAATGAACAGTACAATAAGCCCGTAGGTAAGAATACAAATACATCTCCTATCACAGGATTGTTTTACCAATTGTGTTACGTCGTGATTATGTCCCACTTGTTGATTATTTATCCTTATGTTGACATATAAAACGCGCTTTCATCAGCATTCATATGGTGATAGTGACAATGTCAAAATGATGTTAGCAAGTTGACACTTTATGTCTCTCACAAGGTAGGACAGAACTTTTCGATGAAAAATACCTACCGCATGCTTTTTCAATTAACAGAGAATGAAATATTAACGAATTGCTTAAATTTGTCGGCACACGTGTAAAATTTGCAATGTAGCTGTATCATAATCGTTGAATTTGTCATTTCTATTGTATAATTGAAGATTGAACTACTGTTTTAATACATTTGAAAAACTGTAAGATAATACGTTTTTATTTTAATTTCATGTGAATTTTTTGTATGTATTTTGAAAATTTTTATGATAATATTTTAGATATTATCTCTTACATATATAAAGATTACAACAGGCAAAATGAGCTTTTCTCTTAAATTGCAGAGACTCATGACAGAGGTTTCAGTAAAGATGTATGTCGCAGTATGGTTGCTATGTTAGATGCAGATCACTCTGGCAAACTCGGTTTTGAAGAATTTAAAACGTTGTGGAATGACATTAGAAAATGGAAGGTAAGTGCGAAATCTTTTAATTTGATTTTTTATCTTGTAAGATATTTGTATGCCTAATGTTTTTATGGTATTATAAATATTTCAGGCTGTTTTTAAATTGTACGATAAAGACGAATCAGGATATTTAAATGCATTTGAATTAAGACAAGCATTAAATAGCGCAGGATACCGTTTAAACAATCATATTCTTAATATATTGGTTCATCGTTATGGTACTAAAGACGGCAAGATTACTTTCGATGATTACATAATGTGCGCGGTCAGACTTAAAACAATGATTGGTAAGTGAAACTTTATCTAATAATTTATATATATCATTTATATATATTAATTAAAATATATTAATTAAAATATATATTACCTTTTAATATACGAGGTCTGTCCCAAAAGTATCCGACCTCTGCATATATCTTTGTCTTTGGATATCCTATTGTGGAAAACAGGTATTCAATATTTAGGGTGAACCTTTAAGAGTATTCCCATCAAGCGGCATGACCCAATAGCTGTTCAATCAGCAACGGTACGCAATTGTGTGAGCGTCGAAAATTCCAAACATCGCATTTCATAATGACTGAACGAGTCGAGCAGAGAATTTGTATTACATTTTCAAAAACTTGTTCTACACATGTTCCAATCGGTATGATCTGTCAAGTTTATGATAATGAACTATAAGTGCCATACAAATAAAAGAATGGTTTAGACAGTTCAAAACTGGCCGTGTCTTAATGGACAATGATCCTCGTTTCAGTAATTTCAATGTCAAAAATAGCGAAAAACGTGAAACATATATGATTCAACAAAAATCGTTGTTTGATTGTGCGACAATTAGAAGAGAAGCTTGGGATCTCAAAAACTATTGTTTCTCGAATATTGACTGAAGATCTGAGAATGAGTCGCGTGATTGCAAAATTCATTCCACGAGTGTTTACGGAAGATCGGAAAAGAATTCTTGAGTTGAAATTGTCGAAAACATTCTAGAATCCATCAATAAAGATCCTAAGTTGCTTAAAAGGATTATTACTGGCGATGAAATATGGATTTATGATTGACCCTGAAACAAAAGCACAATTTTCGCAATGAGTGACGAGAGAAGAACCTCGACCTAAGAAAGCGCGTCGAAGTCGGAACAACGTGAAGGCAATGTTCACTGTTTTCTTCAACCAGGAAGGTGTTGTACACCACGCTTCACAAGGTCGCACAATAATAAGGAATATTATTTGAAAGTTCTTAAATAATTGCGTGATGCAGTGAGGAGGAAATGTCCGCATTTGTGGAAAAATGGGAACTAACTGCTGTATCATGATAACTCATTCATCTCACCTGATTCAGAAGTGTTTGTTAATCTCCGTACAGTCCACATATAGCCGCGTGTGACTTTTACGGAATAGCTCTTTCTCATGATATTAGCAAAGGTCGGGTACTTTTGGGACAGACCTTGTATGTTAATACGTTTTGTTAATGTGTGTATATCAATATTTACAAATTAATTATATTAATCATATATATATATATATATATATATATATATATATAATTATTATTATTAATATTAATATAAACATCAGATAAAATCAGTTATTACGATGTTATAGATATCTTTAGAGAGAGAGATCCAGATAAAACCCAAACAGCTACGTTCACTTTGGAAGAGTGGATGGAAAAAACACTCTATTCGTAATAAAATAAATTCAATTTATCATAAACTTGAGAATTTTTCTAACCAATATATCAGATTGTGATGATAGATGGCCGTAATTATGAATGAAAAATATTTTTTTGGAGAACCGCAAAAGAGAACATACTTTATAAGTTGAGAGATAATGTATATGTACCTATACAAAGCTTATTAATTCCTTCGAATCAATATTACGAAAGCATGTGACTCTACACGCATACAGTATATGAATTTAAAAGAAATGAGAAACTGTATTTATACATAAGAATATATATATATATAAATATTCCATCTGTAATAATTATGTTGATTTGTATGTGGAAGAATATGGTGCCTTAACATTATTTAAGTAATTGCAACATTATCATTAAAATTTATTTTAAAAATAGAAATAATTTATTGAAAACATATAATGTGTATATATTAATTGATCCGTAGATTTATGCTTTTTTAATTTTAATACTATATAAAACATTCTTATTAATTTTTACAATTTTTCATTTATATTTTATAAAATTGACAAAAAAATGAAATGGAAAATAAGTGAAGAATGGAGTGAGTGTGTATGTTGCAGAACGCAATTATAAAAATACATTTTCAAAATAATTAATATTTAATTGCATTCAATATATTAAATAAATTAAATTCATATTTAAACACTGTGTTTCCATTATACATATTCGGTTTAACTGAAATATGAAATATTATAATTCAATTTTATTTGCATTATCTTCAATGGCATTTTATTAGTGATGTTAATATGTATCTATTATACAATATATTTAATAATCTTTATTGCATTTCTAACGAGTTCTAAAGGGCCCTATTCTTTGTAGCTAAACTTCTTGCTCAGTTTATTTTTTCTTGTTTTTTATTCAACTGGAAAGAAAAGGAAAAAAGATAAATCGTGCGAAAACTTTAACTAAAAAGAATAGATCTAAGAACTTCTGTTTCGTACAATATTACTTAGCTACTTTTTAACTTAACAAAGGCATCCTAGCTTCTCTTCTTTATTTCTTCTTTTTATATTTTTATAAATGAAAAACAAAATAATAATATAGATCTATTTACATTACTTATATATTTTGCATTCAGTATCTTCGCTTTTTTTTTTCTTCAAAGTCTAAATTAATATGTCATTTATTATCTCATTTTAAATGCAATAATATTTTCAATGGGAACAGATCTATTATCGACATACTTTATATAATAGTTATTAAAAATTTTCGAATATCGATATGTTGAAAATTACAAATACACTTGAAATTGAAATAATATTTTATCGAATATACAGGGTATCCCGCATTTTTTGCCATTTTTATTGAAAAGGCTATTCAAGGGCTCGTAAAAATTTGCGTATGCTGGAGTATTTGCGTTGCAGCGCTTGCGCGTTACGATTGTAAATATAAAGTTCCGCGTAGGAGTAGTTTGCGGCGGCACTTGTAATGTTACAGTAATTATTTTGTTCGAGATTGGCCGAGATGTGGAATCGCTCGGAGTGCTTGAGATAAGATTAGCCTTTGGACTGATGCTCTTTGCGTTTAATTGTTGTCATGCTGTTGTACGCGACAAATTAGAAGCTCCATTCGATTGGAACGAACGTGCAAGTACATAATATTGTGTCACGCTTAATGTTGTATGCATTAGCAACGTTTGAGCCAGTCATCGCAATCAACCACGATCAACGTACGTCTGTTTTCTGTGACTGAATTAGTTTACACTCATGTGTTACACTTGAAACATAACAGTCTCATGCCTCGAGGTTAAAAGTCACCTGATATCAATATGGTATCTTCGTGGTGTTATTTCATACTTCCAATGGTCTTACTCATTGGCTTGCTCCGCAAATGTCGAGAACGCACTTGGGGAAAATGTAAGAGCAGCAGCAATCTACAAGACCGGGTATTTCTTGTGACTGGCGCTAATTCCGGCATCGGCAAGGAGACGGCGAAGGAATTGGCCAAACGAAAAGCCACGATTATTATGGCCTGCAGGGATGTACAAAGTGCAACGAATGCCATAGCAGAGATACGCAGCAAAATATCTACTGGCGAATTGGTGATCATATAATCTTTCTTTAATAAAATTGTACAGTAATCTTTACATATCGAATTATGCAATTCTATCTCTATATTTACTTTATTTACTTTTTATCTGTCTTTTTTATCCAAGCAGACCAACAAGTTGTAATAACGTCAAAATGATATTAAAATGAATCGGAGATGATTGAAAAATGATTTTTAGTGATTATTTTAGAGTCATTTTGACATTATTTTGATATCATAATGACTACTTATTCTACTTGGATACTTTCTAACTTAATGCATATATGATTTATCTCTATTCATACAGATTCCTATGGAGTTGGATCTTGCATCTTTCTCGTCGATTAGAAAATTTGCCAATGAAGTGCTAAAGAAATTTTCTCAAATTCATGTGTTGATCAATAATGCCGGAGTATACGCACCTCTGAAAGATCACGCTTTGACGAAAGATGGATTTGAGATCCATTTTGGAGTAAATCATTTGGGTCACTTTTTGCTTACGAATTTACTTTTAGATCGTCTGAAGGAAAGCGCTCCTAGCAGGTTAGTATAAAGTAATGTTTTAGAGTGACAAAACGATGTTGAAATAAAATTTTTCATACAGAATAGTGGTAGTGACATCCAAGCTTTTGGAATCTGGAGTAATAGATTTTTCAAACTTGAACGGCGAAAAAGGATTACCGGTAAAAAGCAGAATGAATCCTGGCTATTGTAACTCAAAGCTTGCAAATGCATACTTTGCCGCTGAGCTTGCAAAACGAACAGAAAATACTGGTGTTAATGTTTACATGGTGTGTCCTGGATTTACTTATACTGGTTTATTCAGAAACGTGAAAAGAAGCTGGTTTCATTATATCATTTTCTCGCCTGTTGCTCTTATGTTTCTACGCACTGCAAATCAGGTAAATATACAAATCAACATATGATCCACTTTTAGAAAATCTTTTACCTTTATAAATTCTCTTATTTAGGAAACTAATATAAATAAGAGGACTTTTCCCACATTGCATGAAATATCTATATAAATCATTTTTTGAAGTATTTCAATAAAATATTTCATAAACGTTTATAAATCATTTTAAAATATTGCATTAAAACATTTCGCAAAAATATTTTAAAAATATTGTAAGAAAAAGAATATACTTTAAAAAACTGATTTCCCAATTTACATTTTAGAAATATTTTATGAAAAATTTCTGAAATATATTTCAAATCTTACAATGAAATATTTTGGAAATATTTCATGCTGTATGGATTATTATTTTCTATTACAAATTAATATTTACAGGGTGCGCAAACGGTATTGCATTGTGCAACAGAACCGTCATTATCTGAGGAAAGTGGACATCTGTATCGCGATTGTAAACTTTATGTCTCTAAAAAAGAATTAGACTCAGAAGTAGCACTCCATCTGTGGGAAGTAAGTGCGAAATCGACTGGTTTGAAGGAGATGGTGAAATAAATGATTTTAGAATATACACACGCGCATATTGTACATGTACAATTGACAGCAAAACTGCTGTTCTGTTTTGGTGTAGTGAGGAATTGTGCATGTATTGAGATTCTTTTTCTCCAACTGATTGGTTAATTGCTGAAAGAGAAGTCACAGAGAGACTTTTAAAGGAAAAAAGCTCGATACAAATGCAATCTTATTCACTACATGTGAATTAGAGGACACTTTTGCTCTTCATAGTGCCATTTTACTTTTTGTTGTATTTCAAGTGATTATTCGATATTTATTTTTATATGTATAGCGAATAGGAACTAGATAATGTGGCACATTCTTATTCCATTTTTACGTATTTAATTACAGCGAATGGATTTTTTTATATATATATGTATATTTTAAGATAAGATGTATATCTTCTATTTTGGTGTATATGTATATTTATATATATTAGATATTCTCAACTCTTCTAAATTATATAAATCCCTAACAAGTGCGGCCTTCTGTTTTTTTCGCATTGAACAATCTGATGTAAAATATCATCTTTCATAGTTGAGCGTATAATAGAAAAGATGTATGTATTTAGAATAAAATACTATAGAGTCTTTATAGCCTTTAAATCTTTAAAATTTATCAAATAATTATGTGTTAATTATTGGACATCAACAAAGTTAATTCAAATTGATTTTCTGTTCCTAATTGTTTTACTGTTTATATATCTTTTATATTTTTACATAATTATATTCTTGAATAAAAGTTGAAAAAGATTAAAACATTCATACAATGAGTTTTTAAATGTCCCAATGTTATAAAACTGAAAATTAGCGTTTTCACAGTGCCACAGTTGCACAGAAATTTCTTAAACGTTTATGCACCATCTATTAACGGAGTTTAATTTTAATTTCGGTTTAACTAATTCTTTATCTTTTTCTAGTTTCAGATTAGAAAAAGAGTAAATTGAACTAAGATGAAAATTAATTTATATTGGTAGAAAAGGTATAATTCTTAGAATTAGAAGAAAATAGTTGAATCTATAGATTATAAATGAATTACATTGGCTTTCGGGGAGATGCTATTAGCGCTATTTGTGTTATTCTATCTTCATTGTCCATTAGACGTGAAACAAGGATAATATTATACAATAGCGCTGATAGCGCGCTTCTCGGATGCCCATTGAGATAGAAACGAACATGAGAGAGAGAGAGAGAGAGAGAGTGAGTGAGTGAGTGAGTGAGTGAGTGAGTGAGTG
>Ga0157364_1003987_pt1 | contig 14559 bp, 13 predicted proteins | sample AttsexASBM2_FD_111476 | JGI IMG/M metagenome (GOLD analysis project Ga0157364, IMG submission 111476) | Fungus gardens microbial communities from leaf cutter ant in Ribeirão Preto, State of São Paulo, Brazil - Atta sexdens ASBM2 | ecosystem: Host-associated > Fungi > Mycelium > Unclassified ... | reverse complement strand
GGTTAGGGTTTATCAGTCACTCTGTCACATCAGTCACAAATTGATGGCGTAGTCACAAGACTGATCACGGGACTTAGGAGAATGAAGTAGAAGGAACTAGAATAAAGTGATGTCATACAGCATGGATCACACATGCTGGCCTCATGTAATACTCATGGTCATTTAGGGTAGGGTGCACAGTAGTTAGCACGGACCATGGGTACAAGTATATAAGGTAGACTATTTTGTACTAGGAACTCTATCGAGTTCTCTTGTGTTACTCAATACAAGAGTTGTTCTTTTGTCTTACTCTAAGGACTTAAGATTATAACACAAATGTTCAATGATACAGAAAAGATATCAGGATTTTTGATAGCATACAGATTGTATATAAAAATAAAGATGAGAAATGTAATAGTAGAGAAACAAGTACAATAAGTTTTATTATATGTGCAAGGAGAATTGGCAGATATTTGGAAGGAGAATGTAATGGAAGATCTGGAAAGAAAGCTTTTAAATTATGAAGCAGTAGGGGAATTTTTGGCAGATTTAAAGGAAGAATTTGGGAGATGAGATGATAAGACTATGAAAGTGAAAGAATTAAAGAAAGTAGAGCAGGAAAGTAAGACAATGGAGAAGTTTGTGCATGAGTTTAGAAAGGTAGCTAGGAAGAGTGGATATAAAAAAAGAATATTAATTGAAAAATTCAAGAAAGGAAAGGATAGAGTCATAAGAAGAAAGCTGATGGAGGCAGAACAACCTCTAAGAAGTATTCAACAGTGGTATAAGAGGGCAGTAAACTTAGACAGATATTAGAGAGAGAGTAGATGGAAAGAAGAAAGATTAAAAGGAAAGAAAGAAATAGAAGCTTAAGCTCCAAGGTTAAATGTACTAGTAAATGCTGATTGAGCACAAGAGCAATGATTGCCTTAGCCTCAGGTTTGGCCTGGGAGGCAAGAAATCTCACAAAAGGTACTGGTAAGGCCTGCTCTAATGGAAGAAGTTGAGAGAACAAATACATTCATAGTAAATCTGAATCAATGAGCAGAGTTTGTGCCTCAGCACAACCCATACACTATAGATATAAATCTTGAATATTTTTCTTTTATTTTTATCTATTTTCCTTGATTTCATATTATAGGCCTAGATGAAAGAAGAAGGAGCTAGAAGAATGATGTCAAGGTACATGTCAATAGCATGTTCACCTTATGGTATATACATTGTGTACTCATGGCAGATATATAGACATTAGAGTAGGGTTATTTATTGTTAGCACAGACCATGTGTACTTGTATAAATAGTATAGAAATACATTAGGGACTTCTTGTTGAGTTCTCTTGTAATATTCATGAGATACTTTTTATTAAGTTTACCTTAGTGATACTATTGATCTTTATAACTAGTGGTTGCAACAATAGTAGGAGATTCAGTTATGTTGCAAGGAATTGTAGGAATCAGAAAATAGTAAAACAAAAGAGAAGACTTGATTATGAGAGCAATTCAAACAATCATAATTTAAATAAGAAGAATCCAGTAGTCCTCAATTAGATTTTAGTAACAATAGGTTTTCAATGCTCAGTAGAGTAATGGATATATATCCTGCTGCAACTTGAACAATAGGAATATATTAAAAGAAGTTATGGTAAAGATTGGACTAGAGAAAATTAATACTCAAGAAGGTGTAACAGTAGAGGTATTGTTGGATAGTGGAATAACAGGACTGATCATGAGTTTGGAGTTTGCTAAAAAGCAGGAGTTCAAACTGAAAAAGATAGAAAGATTGATATATGTAAGAAATATGGATAGTTTCTTCAATAAGAAGAGGTCTATTGAGTATACAGTTGAAGTCAATATTTATTATCAAGAATATAAGAAAAGAATGGAGATTAATGTGATTGAAGGTCAGAAGTAGAGTGTAATTTTGGAAATGCCATGGCTAGCTTGCTATAATCCTAAAATTGATTGGAGAATAGGAGAGATAAAGATGATGAGATATCTAGAGGAGTGTGATAAGTAGTAGAGACCAAAGTAGGGTAAAGTAGAGTAATAGAAATAGAAAGAGGAAGAAAAGAAAGAAGAAAAAGAAAAAAAGTGAGAAAAAAAGAAAAAAAGAGCAGCAAAGAAATGGAGAATTTTGAATAAAGAGGAGAAGGTAGCAAAGTCTGAAGAAGAGGCCAAGAAATTGGTTCCTCAAAGGTTCTACAAGTAGATTGATATCTTCAGAAAGAAAGCAAGTGAGAGGATGCTGACAAAGAAGGTGTGAGACTATGTAGTAGAAGTGAAAGAAGAGTTTGTGCTGAAGAAGGGGAAAGTGTATCCATTGTCAAGAAAGGAAAGAGGAGAGGTGTGTGAGTTTATTGAAGAATAATTGAGAAAAGAGTATATTAGATTTTTAAAGTCACCTCAAACAGCACTAGTGTTTTTTGTAGGGAAAAAGAACAGTAAAAAGCATATAATATAAGACTATAGGTATTTAAATGAGTAAACTATTATATTTATGATAGTGGTATAATAATATATAGATAAAGAAGGGAGACAAGTGGAAGGTAGTGTTCATAACTCCAGAAGTGTTATGATCACAGGAGTTTACTACATGCTATACATGTATTGGGGTTTGTTTCATTCTTGACTCATTATTTACTGTATCTTGCTTCTATCTCATGTAGTAGTGGAGGCTTCCTCATTTCCTTTATTATTGTTTTCTCAAGAACACTCTTCATGGTTATCATGTATATATAACTGTAGATACTATTCTGTATCCTTACACTTTACCAATTGATCATTCCTCTCATCCTTACTCAAGTCTTTGTCTAAGTTGCAATCTAAGCCAAGCCTAAGGTCATAATAAAAAGGGTTGTTTAAACCAACAGTGATGTTCTTTTGGCTCACAAATTCACCAGAAATGTTACAAACCATGATGAATGAGATTCTTAGAGATTTAGTCAACACTAGAGAAGTAGCAAGTTTTATTGAGAATATTATAGTAGGAACTGAGAAAGAGGAAGGACATGATGAGGTAGTAAAAGAAGTAGTTAAAATGTTAGTGGAAAATGATTTGTATATGAAACCAGAGAAGTGCAAGTAGAAGATAAGAAAAGTAGGATTCTTAGGAGTAGTGATAGAACTAGAGGGAATTAAGATGGAAGAAGAAAAGGTGAAATGTATATTGAAATAGCTGACTCCAAAAGGAGTTCTTGGAATTAGCTAATTATTATTGACAGTAAATTAAGGATTTTGCAGTGATAGCCAAACTATTACATGACATGGTGAAAAAGGATCAAAAGTAGGAGTGGACTGAGAGATAGCAAGGCTATTTAGAGATAATATATAGAAGTTACATAGGTTACCAGAGAGTGTAGTATCAGATAGAGAACTACAGTTTGCAGTGAAGTTGACAAATAGGCTGAATAGAATGTTGGGAATTGAAACAAAGCTGTCAACATCATTCTATCCACAAACAGATAGTTAGACAGAGAGAATGAATTAAAAACTAGAACAATACTTAAGGTTCTTCATTGACTATAGACAAAAGGATCGGCCTCAATAGTTAGTGACAGCAGATTTTGCAATGAACAACAAAACATATTCAGCAACTAAAGTATCTATATTTATGAAAAATTATAGTAGAGAGTTAAGAATAGAAGTAGATATTAGGAGAAAGAATAAAACAATGGAGTTTACTAAAAGGATGAAGAAAGTATAGGAGGAAGCTGGAGTGGTATTAAGAAAAGCTTAGAAAGAGATGAAGTAATAAGTAGATAAAGAGAGAATAGAAGTTGAATAATGGAGAAAATATAGTAAGATAATACTAAGTATAAAAGACTTAGTATTCAAAGAATAACCAGTAAGAAAACTAGTGGATCAATATATTAGTCTATATATTATTGATGAGATAGTCTCTACCATTACAATCAAATTATAGTTGCTAGTTGCTAACTTCAATGAAGATTCATCTGGTGGTAAACATTAGTTGAGTAGTACAATATAAGAAACAAGTGGAGGAACAAAATTACTTAGTGCAGTAGGAGAGATTTACAGCAGAACATGATTTGCAGGAAAAAGAGGAAGACTTGGAAAATGCAAAGAAAGTAGTAGCAGAATTTGAGGGGAGAATAAATACAAAAGTAAGATGGTAGAAAAAAATAGATATAATAAAGAAAAGAGACTTTAGAAGAGGAGAATTACTAGGAATATATATACAGCAAAGATATCATATGGATGGAATGATAGGAAGGTGGAGAGGAACTAGCAAAAATGGAAGTTAGTTTCTCTGGAGAAAAAACCTTAAAGAGGGAATAATGCCAGAATTGAAAATGATAGACTCTACTTTATTTTATTTCTATTTATTTTCTTATTTCAGGCTTAGGGTTAGGGGTTAGCATGATATTACATTTGACTGTCACAAAACTGTCACAAGTCACAATCATATAATTATGTGTTACATAAAAGAATATGAAAGATTCTAGAATAATGATGTTATACTATATATCAACAGCATGTAGTATATATATTTCTTTAAGATATACCAGATTAGTATAGCATGGACCAGCAGCCAAGTATATATAAGGTAGACAACTTGTACCTAGGAACTCCATTGAGTTCTCTTGTGTGAACTCTATACAAGATTCTTTTATTAACTTAACTCTAAGTCTTTAATTGTAGCATAACATATATAATAAATATAGATAGTATATTTAATAAAGAGAGGTTGATAGAGCACATAATGGAAGTAAATATATTTACAAGAAATATAGAGAGAGAACTGAGATTGATATGATAAGAGAGCAGAAGTGGAATATGATCTTAGGAATGCCTTAGCTTGCTTACCACAATCCTGAATTCAATTGGAAAATAGAAAAAGTCAAGATAATAAGATGCTCTGAAGAGTATGAAAAGCAGTAGAGACTATAGTAAAGAAAGTTAGAGTGAAAAAAGCAAAAGAAAGAAGAAGAAAAGGAGAAGAAAAGAAAATAATAAGAAGAGAAGAAGTGAAGAAAGGAAGAAAAACAGAGAGATAAATCAAAGAAGAAAAAAACAATGGAAGTAAAGAGAATGCTAGAAGAATAGGAGATTTGGGATGAAGAAAAAAAAGTAGCAAAGTCAGAGGAAGAAGCTAAGAGACTGGTTTCTCTGAGGTTTTATAAGTGGATCTAGGTCTTTGAAAAGAAAGCAAGTGAAAGAATAATGACAAGGAAAATGTGAAATCATATGATAAAAGTAATGAAGGGGTTCATATCAAGAAAGGAAAAGGTGTACCTTTTGTTTAGAAAAGAAAGAGAAGAGGTACATGAGTTTATCAGTAAACAATTAAGAAAGTAATATATCAGACCCTCAAAATTCCCTCAAATAGCATCAGTATTGTTTGTATGAAAGAAGAACAGTAAGAAGTGTATGGTATAGAACTATATATATATAAACAAATGGACTATAAACAATAATTATTCTCTATCTCATATTTCAGACATTGTAGAAAATATTGGTATAAAAAATTATTTACTAAGTTAGATTTATGGTAGGATTATAATGTATAAATAAGAAAGGGAGACAAGTTAAAAACAACATTTATAATTTCTAAAGAGACCTTTGAACTAGTAGTATTTTTTTGAGCTCACTAACTCTCTAGAAATGTTCCAGATAATAATAAATAAAATTCTATAGGACTAAATTAATATAAAGGAAGTGATAAGATTTATTAACAATGTTATTATGGGAACAAAAGAGGAGGAAGAACATGATGAAGTAGTAGAGAAAGTGATTAAAAAGTTGGCAGAAAGTACAAGTGGATCATAAAAGAGATAGGATTCTTAGGGATAGTAATAGGGTCTGAAGGCATCAAAATGGAAGAGAAAAGATAAAAGAGGTGTTGGACTAGCAAACTCTTTAAGAAGTCAAGAATATACAAAAGTTCCTAAGATTGGCCAACTATTATTAATGATTCATTAAAAACTTTGTATTCATAGCCAGACCTTTATATAACCTCATAAGAAAAGATGAGAAATGGAAGTGGACAGAGAAGCAAGAGAAAGTCAAAGAGTTAAAGAATAAATTCACTAAAAAACTAGTACTAGTAGTATTTGACTTGAACAAGAAAATAAGAATGAAAGTGGATGTGTTGGACTATGTAACAAGAGGAGCCTTATCAATAGAGTATGATGATGGACAAGTGAGACCAGTAGCAAATATCTCTCAAAATCTCTAAATGAGACAGAAAGAAATTATGAAATCTATGACAAGGAGATACTGGCCATAATTAGAGAATTAGAGAACTGAAGGCACTTGTTAGAGGGTGCAAAACACAAGTTTGAGATCTGAACCAACTATAAGAACTTGAAGTATTTTATAAAAGTATAGAAGTTGAACAGAAGACAAGCCTGCTAGACATTATATTTGTTAAGATTCAACTTCACCTTAAAACATGTACTAGAGGCAAAAATGGGGAAGGCAAATGGATTAAGTATAAAACAAGACTAGAAAATAAGAATAGAAAATGATAATTAAAATAAAAAAAGAAGAATAGATTTGAGGGCTAGTAGAAGTAGTAGTAAAAGGACCAGAAGTAGATATAGTAGAAAAAATTAAAAAAGCTAGAGAAAAGGATGACAAAGTAGTCAGAGTGGTAGAAGAAATAGAGCAGATAGGAATAAAAGTATTAAGAAACAAGGAGTGGCAGATGGAAGACAATCTAGTACTAAAAGAAGAAAAGATATATGTACCCAGAGATAAAGAGTTGAGAACAGAGATTATTTAGCTTTACTATGATGTACCAGTAGCTAAATATAGTGGACAATGGAAGACAACAAAACTGGTGACAAGAAATTACTGGTGGTTAGAAGTAACCAGAGATGTAGAGATGGCTGCAATCTGTATCAAAAGATAAAGAATAGAATAGAAACACTAGTAGGGAAGTTAATAGCAAATGAAATCCCAGAAAAACCATGAATGTATCTAACAATGAACTTTATCACAAAACTACCATTAGTAGTAGAAAAAGGCATAATTCTGGTAGTATGTAACCAGTTGTCCAAGATAGCATATTTTATAGTCATAATAGAAGGAATATCAGCAAAAGGTTGATAGGATTGTTTAAGAACAATATATAAAAGCTACATGGGTTACTAGAAAGCATAATATCTGACAGAAGATTATAGTTTACAGCAGAAATGACAAAGGAACTAAACAATATGCCAGGAATCCAGATTAGATTGTCAATGGTGTTCTATCCACAGACAGATATGCAGACAAAGTGCATAAACCAGGAGTTAGAATAGTATTTATAGTTCCTTGTAAATCATAAACAAAAAAACTGGCCTGAGTAGCTAGCATCTGTAGGATTCATAGTAAATAGCAAGGTTTATTTGGCAACTAAAGTATCTCCCTTCATGGAAAACTATGAATAGAAATTAAGAATGGGAGCAGAAATCAGAAGAAAGAGAAAGATAAAAAGAGCAACAAAATTTGCAGTAAGGATGAAGTAGATATATGAGAAAGCTAGAGCAGTACTAAAACAAGCACAAGGAGAGATGAAGAAGCAGACAGATAGGAAAAGAAGAAAAGTGGAACCATGGAAGAAGGGAGATAGGATAGTGCTGGATACAAAAGACTTAATATTCAAAGAATGACTGGCAAAAAAATTAGTAGACTGCTATGTAGGACCATATACTATTGAGGAGGTAGTATCTACCAATACATTTAAACTAAAACTGCCTACCACAATGAGAATTCATTCAGTCACAAATATGAGTTGAGTAATAAGATACTAAAAACCAGTAAGAGAACAAAGGGTGAAGAAACCAAAACTGATAGAAGTTGATGGAGAAGAAGAGTGGAAAGTTGAAAAAATACTAAACAAACAGAAAAAGAGAGGTAGCAAAGTACTTAGTACAATGGAAGAGGTTTACATCAGAAAACAACATATAAGAAAGAAGAGAAGACCTAGAAAATGCAAAGAAAGTAGTAGGAAATTTCAAAGGGAGAATTGGTACAGAAATCAGAAGACAACAAAGAGTCAAAATAGCAGAAGAGCAAGATTTCAGATGAGGAGAGTTGCCAAGGAGATATACAGCAAAGATATTGTATGGGTGGAATGATAAAAAGTTTAAAAAGAAGTACCTAAGAAAGTTAGAAAGAAGTTAGTGGAAGTAGAAGTCTATTTCTCCAGAGGAGAAACCTTGAAGGGAAGGTAATGTCAGAATCAAAGATAGTGGACTTGTTCTTTTTCAGTTCTAGTCTCTTATTTAAAGCCTTTCTTATTTTTTGCTTGGATTTTTCTACCTCTTTTCTCTTTTCTTCTTTATCTCTTATTCATAGTCATAATGTTCTATAACATAGCATATGTCAAGATCATTGACAATGAACTTAACTTTTATTTTTTGTTTTTCATTTTATTTTATTTTTATTTTATTTTATTTTCTTTCTATTTTTAGAATAAATTGGGTTAGGGTTTATCAGTCACGCTGTCACATCAGTCACAAATTGATGGCGTAGTCACAAGACTGATCACAGAACTTGGGAGAATGGAGTAGAAGGTTCTGAAACAAAGTAACGTCATACAGCATGGACAACACATGCTAGCCTCATGTTATACTCATGGTCATTTAGGGTAGGGTGCACAGTAGTTAGCATGGACCATGAGTAGTAGTATATAAGGTAGACTACTTTATATTAGGAACTCTATTGAGTTTTCTTGTGTTACTCAATACAAGAGTTGCTTCTTTGCTTAACCCTTTGAGCATTGATTCATAATAGCATAAGGGTAATATCATATATCATAAAAATATGATGATTTTGTCTACATAAACTCATAACATTTAGGGTAGGCTAGATGTATGTGTACACAGACCATGCACCAGAGATATATAAGGTAAACACACTTGTACTAAGAATCTTACTGAGTTCTTTTGTATTAAATAATACAAGTTCTCTCTTTTGACTAAACACTCAGTCTTAAGTCATAACATTCCTAGTATATACAAACTATTGCTATTAGGAGATATTGGCAATACTGTAAGTCTAGATCAACTTTACAGAGGCTTAGTTACACTCCTAGGCTAGTAATTATCTAGACTAACTTCTAATAATCATCTCTATCTTATTCTGACCTCTGTTATCTAATCTACTACAGTAGTACTATAGTTATTTAGTCAACTATAGTTATAGATATTGATCAGTCAAGTACATAGACCATGTGTTTGAACTATCCTACTATAGTATATATGGTAGTGGTGTAATAGTAGAATACCTTATCTAAATATTATCTGGAGTTCCTAAATACTTATGGCTCCTCAAGATTAATTCCCTTACATGTACCTCAAGAACTTAATATTGTAGGTAGTGGTCCTATTACCAGTTTTTATCTATAAATTGGCCAGTGTAACTGCAGTGTCTCCTGTAGAATTAGACAAGCTAAAATAGTACTATAACTCTTCTAAGAATTGTGACTAGTTCTCAAGCCAATCTAATAAATCTCCTGTTCCTATTCTTTCAGGTTTAGCCTAATCTTGAACTAATCCTGTGCTACTCCTGTTAAGTAGATCATTGCAAAAATTATCCTCTCAAATACTTTAAGATTCAAAAAAACTTATCATACTGTCAAATCCACTAGGCTGATATCCAATCTTTTCTAGAGACTACAAATAGCCTAACTGTTAGAAACACAAAGATTGGACTTTATTTTATTTTTATTTTATTTTCTTTTCAGTCTATTCTATTTTTAGATTGATGTCATTAGGAGACAGAAGTGGAATATAATTTTGGAAATGCTGTGGCTTGCTTGCTACAATTCTAAGATTGACTAGAAAATAGAAGAGGTAAAAATAACAAGGTATTCAGAAGAATATGGAAAACAGTAGAGACAAAAGTAGGGAAAATCAGTGTAGGAAAAACAAAAAGCAGAAGAAAAAAGAGAGGAAGAGGAAAAGAAGTGAGAAGAAAAAGAACAGAAAAAGAAGGAAAGAATGATAGAAGTAAAAAAAAGTAGCAAAGGAATAGGAAATATAGGATAATGAAGAAGAGGCAGCAAAATCCAAGAAAGAAACAAAACGGCTGATACTAGAAAAATTCCATAAGTAGATTTACATCTTGGGTAAGAAAACTAGAGAGAGAATGGTCACAAGAAAGTTATGGGATTATGCTATTAATACAAAGGAAGGGTTTGTGCCAAGGAAGGGAAAAGTATATCCATTGTCAAGGGAAGAGAGAAGATAAACGAGTTTATTTCTAAACAGCTAAGGAAAGAGTATATTAGACCCTTGAAGTCACCTCAAACAGCACCAGTATTCTTTGTAGGAAAGAAGAATATGAAGAAGCATATGGTACAAGACTATAAGTACTTAAATGAATGGGTAGTAAAAAACAATTACCCTTTGCCTCTTATTTTGGATATAGTAGAAAATATTGGTACAAAAAAGATATTTACAAAAATAGACTTGAGGTGGAGGTATAATAATGTATGGATGAAGGAGAAATATCAGTGGAAAGTGGCATTCACCATACCAGAGAGGTCATTTGAGCCAATAGTGATGTTCTTCAGACTTACAAGCTTACCAGCAATGTTTCAGACTGTGATGAATGAAATTCTGCAAGATTTCATTAATACTGGGAAAGTGGCAAGTTTTATAGATGATGTAATAGTAAGAATGGAGACAGAGAAAGAACATAATGGAATAGTGGAAGAAGTAGTCAGGAGATTAGCAGAGAATGATTTATATGTAAAACTAGAAAAATGCAAGTGGAAGATAAAGGAAGTAGGATTTTTGGGAGTAGTGATAAGGCTGAAGGGGATTAAGATGGAAGATGAGAAGATGAAAGGTGTTTTGAATTAGCCAACCCCAAAAAGAGTTAAAAACATACAAAATTTTCTAGGATTGGAAAATTATTATTGCTGATTTATTAAGGACTTTGCCATTGATAGCCAGACCTCTACACAATATGGTGAAAAAGGATCAGAAATAGGAATGGAAAAATAGACAGAAAGAAGTGTTTAGAGAGTTGAAGGAGAGGTTTACAAAAGAACCAGTGTTAGCAGTACCAGACCTAAACAAAAAAAATGAGGATGGAAGTTAATGCATCAGATTATACTATGGGAGGGGTTCTATCTATTGAGTGTAAAGACAGAAAGTGGAGACCAGTAGATTTCCTCTCAAAATCTCTAAATGAGACAGAAAGAAACTATGAAATTCATGATAAAGAGATGTTAGCAGTTATAAGAGGGTTGGAAAATTAGAGATATTTATTAGAGGGCACTAAGTTTAAATTCAAAGTCTGGACAGATCATAAAAATTTGAAATACTTCATAAAGGTACAGAAATTGAACAGAAAACAAGCTAGATGAATGTTATATTTGTTAAGATTTGATTTCACATTGAAATATGTTCCAGAAACAAAAATGGAGAATGCAGATAGATTAAGTAGAAGACCAGACTGGAAAGTAAGAATAGATAAGGACAATGATAATCAGATATTTATTAAGAACCATTGGCTTTGTAGGTTATTAGAAGTAGTAAGAAGAGCCAGAGGTAAATATATTAGAAAAAAATAAAAATAGCTAAGAGTAAGGATAAAAAAGTAGTTAGAGTAGTAGAAGAGATGAAGAAGGCAGGAGTAAAGGTATTGAGAGGGGAAGAATAGCAAGTAGAAGGAGATTTGGTGTTAAAGGAAGAAAAGATGTATGTGTTCAGAAATAAAACATTGAGAGTAGAGATAATTTGGCTACACCATGATACACTAGTGATAGAGTATGGAGGAAAGTGGAAAACTACAAAATTGGTAACAAGAAATTATTGGTGGCCAGGAATAATGAGAGACATAGAAAAATATATGAAGGGTCATGATATGTGTCAAAGAATAAAGAATAGAACAGAAGAGTTAGTAGAGAAGTTGAAGTTGAGTGAAGTTCTAGAAAAACCATGAACATATCTGATGATGAACTTCATTATAAAGCTACTATTAGTAGCTGGGAAAGATGCAATTCTAGTGGTCTGTGATAAGCTGTCCAAAATGACACATTTTATAGTGATAACAGAAGGGACATTGGCAGAAGAATTGGTGCAGTTATTTAGAAATAATGTGTAGAAACTACATGGGTTTCCAGAAAGTGTGGTATTAGACAGAGGACCACAGTTTGCAGTGGACCTAAAAAAGAAGTTGAATCAAATGTTAGGAATTAAGACAAAGCTGTCAACAGCATTTCATTCCCAAACAAATGGCTAGATGAAGAGAATGAATTAGAAACTAGAATAGTATCTGATATTCTTTGTAGACCATAGACAAAAAAATTGGCCAGAATGATTTGCATCAGCTGAATTTGCAATAAACAACAAAGTACACTCAGTGACCAAAATATCACTGTTTATGGCAAAATATAGAAAGGAGTTAAGAATGGGAGTAGATATCAAAAGAAAAGAAAAGATGGAGGAAGCAACAGAGTTCACAGAGAGAATAAAGAAGGTACAGGAAGAAGCAGAAGTGGAATTGAAGAGAACACAGGAAGAAATGAAGCAACAAGTAGATAGAAGAAGAAGAAAAATAGAAGTATGGAAGGTAGAAGATAAAGTAATGTTGAGTATGAAAGATCTAGTGTTCAAGGAGCAGCTAGAAAAGAAATTAGTGGATCAATACATTGGTCTATATACCATCAAGAATGTAATATCTACCAATGCAGTCAAATTACAACTGCCAACTTTGATGAGAATCCATCTAATTGTGAATATTAGTCAAGTAGTATATTACAAAGAGCAAGTAGGGAGACAGAAAGTGGAAAATATGAAACCAGTAGAAGTGGAAGGAGTTGAGGAGTGGGAAGTTGAAAAAATATTAAATAAAAGAAAAGTAAGGGAAGTAATGAAGTATCTAGTATGATGGAAGAGGTTTATGACAAAACATGACAGTTGAGGAAAAGAGGAAGATTCAGAAAATACCAAGGAGGTGGTAGCAGAATTTGAGGAGAGAGTAAACACAGAAGTATAAAAACAGGAAAAATTAGATATAGCAGAAGAAAGAGACTTTAGAAAAGGAGAACTACAAGGGAAATATATGACAAAGATGCTATATGGATGGAATGATTGGAAGTTTGAGGACAAGTATTTAAAGAAGTTAGACAGAAATTGGCAAAAATGGAAATCAGTTTCTCTAGAAGAAAATCCTTAAAGAGAGAATGATATTAAAAATACAAAGATTGAACTCTATTTTATTTTTATTTTCTTTTCAGTCTACTCTACTTTTAGAATTAGGGTTAGGGATTAGTGGAATGTCACAGGTCATGGTCACATGATCACATTCCATGATAGAAAATAGTAAAAGATTCTAGAAGAAATAATGTTATACCATATATTACATACATATTGGCCTTAAAACAGATACATGGTTATTTAGGGTAGGCTAAAGTAGTAGTGCACAGACCAGTAGTTCAAGATATATAAGGTAGACAATTCTATACAAAGTTCTCTATTGAGTTCTTTTGTGTTAATTATAATATAAGATTCTTTTCTTTGACTTGCTCTAAAGTCTTTGAGTTGTAATACCAACCTCTTTCAGTAAAGCTAAGTCAATAGTAGCTACTCTTAAACTAAAGATGAGCTTGGCCCTTCTTAAGGAGATTATAAAAGAATATAATGTAGATAAGTAGTATATAAAGCTGAGAAACAATCTAGTCTTATATAAAGAAGCTTATCTTGACCAAGTAACTAAACTTTTATCCTTAAAGAATCATTTTGGATTTGACAAGTGTTATAAAACATTAAGCATATACTATAACTATTTTACTCTAAAGTATATATGCTTTCCATAAAGCCAATATGTTGTTGCCATGCTATATGATATCATTTGTTCCAAAATCTTCTATGACTTTCTTTGTGTCATATAATCATGTGACAATTATAGTAGTAACATGTGATATCATACTAACTCTAATCCTAAGTCTAAAAATAAGAAATAAATAGAAAAAATGAAAAAATAAAAGTAAAAAATAAACCAAGTCTAATATTCATGATTTTAACATTGCTAACATAGACTATAAATTTTTGTATAAATAGTGTAGAAATGCATTAGAAACTTCTTGTTAAGTTCTCTTGTGATTCCTATAAGTGTCAGGCACAGTTCACACTAGGGTAGAAGTCTGCAGAATGGACTCAGAGATAAGCAGACTTATGGAATAATCTTGGCTTCAGCTTATATGCTGTGCCATCTATCTACCACATGGTTGCAACTTCAGATGATGGGAAAAAGTCCAAGATGGGAGTGAATGCTAATTGGTGTGTTGCCATTAAATACTGGGGATCGAGTTCAATAAGAGTTATCTTCATTGATTATTAAACTAGTAAATTACAGTATAACTACTAGTCTTATATACAAATAGATAGTATAGAAGATACTTGGGATTTCAGTGGTAAAACCTCTATTATCTTGAGTAGAGGTTTCAGTGTTAAGACACTGATAGGGATAACTCTGTCATAGAAGACCAAGTTGAATAGGAGTATCTCCACCATGGAAGACAGAATACCTGGAGGGTTGCAGCACTGTCATAAGACATGTTATGAGAAAGGTGGCCACCATAGAAGGCAGGCTTGTATAATTCAGAGATGATAT
>Ga0157364_1003986_pt1 | contig 14560 bp, 5 predicted proteins | sample AttsexASBM2_FD_111476 | JGI IMG/M metagenome (GOLD analysis project Ga0157364, IMG submission 111476) | Fungus gardens microbial communities from leaf cutter ant in Ribeirão Preto, State of São Paulo, Brazil - Atta sexdens ASBM2 | ecosystem: Host-associated > Fungi > Mycelium > Unclassified ... | reverse complement strand
AAGTCGATTTGATTGACATGACGATTAATATTAGACACTATAGGATCATCGAATCATTCAAGTTTTAATGTCGCGACAATTCTTCGAGATTTCTCACATCTTTTATTGTCATCTCGTGCGGGATATATGTCCGAGTGTGACCTAGATGTTCAGTTGTACTAAAGTCTCGATTGAAGTACTGAAGATCATGTTTCATAAAAGCATAAACATTTAAGACTTAGTACAAACGATGATTTTCCAGTTCTTTACTAGATACGATGGATCGTATCTTGTTAATTTTTATCACTTTTATAAGTATAAAAAGATTATAAAATAAACCAAATAAGTAAGGAAAGAAGTAATACAATCGAGACTAGATCTTAGAGACCTAATAATAAATAATATTTTTATATGAAAATTTTAAATACATCTTTCAGTTACACAAACTGTGCATCACACACTTACTGTCAAAAACTTACCTTAAAACTCAATCTCAAATTAAACCTAAAATAATAACATCATAATTCAATTGATCGTCGGTTTGACAATGAAAATAATGTAATGTTACTAATATTTTAAAAACCTGTAAAATTATCGAGTGATTTTCATATACAATATTTCAACATCTTTAAAAAATATTTATAAAGTTATGTATAAAAAAAAAAGAGGATTGAGATTATTATTTAGTCAAATGCTCTTAGTATTTCAAAGAAAAGAAATGCGCATAATACGAATGACCTAACCATGTACTAAAAGAATAATATCAAAGGCGATTCAAACATCTCATGAAAAAAATCACATGTTTTGTGATTCTTTCTGTAACACATACGTATGTGTACTTTAATATCTTAATTGAACAAGAAATCTCCGAGCACACGTCTCCATCACAATTTGAGCGCGCAAGAACTTAACAATCGGGATGCAGACGTAAAAGCGTTTTAGTATCGTGCTATTAAACAACTAATCTATTTTAAAATTAATGTCGGAAAAGAGCTGATACTATCGCGGCGAGACCAGTCTGGCCGGTCGACGATTGTCAAGCTGAACTCTTCATGAGTTCTCCTTCCGTTTGCTGAATGATGATAAACAAACATTGCATCGATACTATCCATCTTCGCGCGGACGTTACGCGTGACCGACCGTAAACGAGTCTTCTGCTACGAGGTAGAGGTCTCATCTGCCGACGATACCGTCATTACCCCACCGCCGCCCGGTTGTTCCCGCTGCAGAATCACCCTCCACTTCCGCCTGGCTTGGCAGCCACTCCTCTCAGCAGCCTCCGTTGATACTTCCTCTCGCGCGCGTGTATCTCGTCAGTCGGCCTGGAGCCACGTGCGTGTACTCGCTCGAGTGGCTGTCACACATCGGATAGTGTCACTTCGCGCCGATGAATCGCGAATCGAATCATCCTACCGCGCTTCCGATGACAGATGAATGTCTTCGCACGGAGTTATCGGTGTAGAAAGATGATTACATTTCCTGATTCATTCGTCTTCATTATCGAAAAATCGTTCTATGAAGCCGGCTATAGAGAATATAATTTCTAATGGACTAAAAGAGATATGGGTTTACTGATGACATACGCGCGGGATAGAATAATAGAAGAACTTGGCAAAAAGCTGAAGAATAATTAAAAAGCAATCGATTTGTTGATTTATTTGTGTCAAGAAGTTAACGCACAATGCAACTAAGATATTAAATGTTACTCTATCTTATTGAGGAACAAATGTGACAAGATATTAATGGATGTAGAATGCTCGTTCGTATGTAACGAATTCAAGATCTAGTAATTTGCAAATGTTGAATGCCGACTCAAAGAAGACTCGAAATATCTCACCGCGGGTTCATCGATCAAGCTTACCGGGACGCGGCATGTTTCACCGCCAATACAGACGTATGTAAGAGAGCACTTCGGGGAAGAACAAAGATATCACCGCGAGCTGAGAGCAACTAGGTAGCTCTCAAAGGTGAAGACAGACAGTCGGTTGGAAGTCCAAAGAACTAAAAATATCAGTCGGTTCCGCAGTTATGCGCGCCCGCAGTGCCCTACCACGTTGTGCTCCACGCTGGACAATTTTACTGGCTGGAGAGGAAGAGTGATATCTCCATGAAACAGGGCCTGCCTTTAATCTCGCGAACTGCAATTCGCGGTAAACGACTATCAGGCACGATCGTCGTTACCGCAACGAGCCCGTCGACAGACCGGACATTCACGCGAAACGCGATCACGCAGCGTCTTTATGCGTAAACTACGGGTGGGCTACGTCTTCATTTACTACCACTACTATCTAATCGCCGACATCTGTCGTCGGCTGCTATTGCTATACATTGCTCTCATCGCAATAACATCGAAAATAGCAGGTATAAGAATTAAAATGTCAAAACAGAGGCTATTGATGTATTCATGACTTTTATCAGTCAATCTTGCATCGATGCATCGATGAATTTTTTTCATAATTTCGAGCTATTTATTCTTTCGGGTATATTGAAGTACCGGGGTAAGATTTCCCCTGTGTATGTTATTTAGGGAACTGAGGTATATAGTAATGAAGGCTTGCGTTCTTCAAGGGGTAGAGACGTCAAGCACGATCTTTTGATCTTGTAACGATTTGCACGCGAGAACGAAACGTCAAACGGTTTCGTTGGATACAAACTAGTTAAAATGCATGAAATGTGTATTTTTTTACACATCGTTTCTTAGCTGCCTTGAACGCCGGCTGGAAGAGATATAAATCATGCTGCGCTATAATAGGAATCTTTGCGGCATATGTAAGATACACAGACTACCATTGTTGGAATCATCGCTGAAATTCTATTTATGATTAAATGTTTATAATTAAACGTTTATATATGTCATAAACTTTCCATTCTATAAGAGTAATTTTTGTAAGTTCTTCAACTTTTCAAATAAACAACTAAGTAACGACAGTCTACATGATATGAGCTAATTTTTAATGCTTAGACTCTCTTTTGGTGTGAATTTTATATATTAGGGAATTTTTGCAATATTCTGTATACAGTAAACGTCATGCGCATATACAGTTCAACTTTTCACTAATTAACATGACTTTAACGTTTGCCTTATGGATATGGTATTGCAAAAACTCCCTATTGTATTACTCCCTATTGTATACATATCCAATTCTGCAAACTCTGTGTGTCGAAACCATTTTCAATCTTTGAAATGTAAATGTAGACAGAATTAGAGTAGTAGTATAATATCACAAATTGAATTGACAAACAATTTAATAATATTAATATTATATACAAGGCATTTTAGAGAATATAAAAATTTCAAATTTGTTAAAATTCACATCGAAATATTTATGAAATAAAATAAATGCAATTCACTCGAATAATTGCTTTAATGGATGCATCTCTTCTGCATAACTTCTGAGAAAGACTTTCCCTATAATTCCAACGTTCTTATGCTACTAATTCGTCTAAATCAAGATCCATCTATATTGGGTTTCAGATCGAGTTCAGACTTAGGGTGCAGTGTCAAGGCCAAGAGTTCATCTCGCGACAGATTTCGACGACGGTGGTACTCGTTGGAGGATCGAATCTCAAAGTCTCCGGGCTCACCGACGGTATTTCACAGCGCGGTTGTTTGAAATTCTTCGCGTGGAGTTGTGCCCGTATTTATAGACTTGCGTCTGGTGCGTACGGCCGCGTACGCGAACGCGCGGTACACGCGTTCACGTACGTAGTTCCCTCGTCTTCCGTCTCAAGGGTGTTGGGTAGGTAGGTATAAGGTAGATACGTGTAAAACAGCCGTCGATCCCGAGCCACGTCGAGCCCACGTTTGCAGGAAACGAGCGGCAGCACGTCGCGATCATGACGCGATGCGTCCACAACAGGAGCACTACCGGCCTGACTCGCCGACGAATGCGTCTCTGTCTCCGTCGCCGTCGAACCGTCTGCGCTCGTCGTCCTCCTGGCTGCGATCCACCGATTCATTTCCGGGTATGATCGCCGGCGATACCGCCACGATCTTCCGAGTCCTCGTTGTCTTGCTCGTCAGTTACGCGGTCACCGCTAATAATCTGGTAAGTGCCTTATTTACGAAAAGAATAGTTTTATTGAAGATCAAAAAATTTAACTAGATACAGATCTGAAAATGAACATCAAATTATGTATGATGCTCAAATTGGCGCTATAATGTCAAAATTTGATTGCTCATCATGAATTTCCTACATAATTATTTCGATGGTCCAACAAAATTAGTTTTAGATTTACTTAATCTTAGTATCTACTTAAATTTTTTTAGATACTCTAGCAAAATCTTTTCATGTATATATTGATAGCAATATATGATAGCAAAAAAATGTTAGGACTATAAAATTTTCAATTCTTCGGATTTCTTAAATGGTTTTTACCCGGATTATATCATCAGTTGCAATAGAAATAAAATGTTAAATGCAAAATTAGGAAAAAATTAAGATTGAAGTTTTATAATCTTTTAAATTGTATTAATGCATACAACATTAAAAAATGAAATGTAATTGAAAAAAAAATAGTTGCAATGTTATTTATTAGAATTGTCAATATGCCTTCTTTATTTTACAAATTTGATATTTTCGTCAATGATAATGAAAAATACGAAATCACAATCACAAATTTAAATTGAATGCGATGAAGAAAATTTTAGATTCAAATATTGTAGAAAAAAAGCTCATCATTATTGATAGCAAAACACGAAATATATACAGATTGTAATGCAATTACCACAGATTCTTGCTGAATTTGAAATCAATTATTTATCAAATTGATTATTTGAGCACATATTTTTGAAAATTAAAAGCTGCATAGAATCGCATTATTAGCTGAAAGATTTCTGGTAACTACTACCACTAACTACTACTATCTGCAACATAGTTAACTGGGCAATAGTTTTCATGATTATGATGCGTTCAGCCTCTAGGGATGTAGAAGTATCGACCTCGCATCGTACGGGAAGCAAGGACTTTCCTGACGGATCGATTATTGATCGTAAAATCGTTTAGCTGGGAAAAACAGGGTATTACACGTACCGTATACCCAGCTAATGTACTGTAATTTTGGTATTTATCGTGTACAAGTTTACTTAATTGGTTTGCCGAATTGTATCTGATAATATCTAGCCGGTAATCGGTTAATATACACCGTAATTTCAGAAAGCGCGTGTAATCTCGCACTTCAAATTTGATGTAGAATAAATTGATATTGACTTGGATAACATAAATTTGCGAAAAATTATACTTAATCTCGAGTTGCCGCTATGCTTACATATAGGCTGTATACTACAATTTTATGTGTCCGCTATTATTCACTTAATAAACTAAAAACTTTAAATACAATATATACGCGTAGATAAATACTTTCAAATTTATTCAGTGGAAACAAAGTCGAATGTTCTGAAAAGGGCTTTGCACAAAAATTAAAATTGTTAAATGCGCGTAATTAGTACAAAGAAAATATTCTTATACTAAACTCATTTAAAATAAACCCGATTAATGTAGTCACTTTATCAAAAGTAAATTGGTGATTAGTAGATAGATTAAGGAAGATGGAAAGGTTCAAGAGGCCTAAAGCAACCGATAAAGCATGTCAGCAGGAACCTAGCAATACTAGCGCAATTACCGACCAAAGTGAAGAAACCTTGTTTTAGCTAAGCACGTCAGGATAATTACTGTAATTTTGTTTCGTGGCCATTTTTAGGTTACAATAATCATTTACAGTTTCGAGGTTAATATGCCGACACGTAAACTAGTTCTATCGCTAGGTCGGTAATAACATTGCTCAAAATCCTCATTTTACTGTAATCGCTACCATCTAAAAAGAGTTACGTCTAGGATCAACGAAATATTTATATTTCACAAAACACAAGATTCCGACACGAGCAAAATTGAAGCAACCATGTTGAAAATTATATGAACTCTGCGTAGGATGAACGTTAGTTAGACAAAATACATTCTACAAGAGAACGCGGAAGTGTAACGTTCTAAAGTTAAGTGGCAAAAGGTCAATTTATCTTACTATAATGTAGAACACGCATCGTGTTTGTTGTATAAAGTTTAAGAATATGTTTTTTTCTTAATCATACAAACACAATTCGCAAAGTCGCGATATTGACATCTGAAAAGTTTTTCAATATACATCTGGCGACCATCTTGAACAATATCTATGAATACATTCAAGATTTTGGGAGAGATAATACATCAATTCTGTTGTCATATAAATTTATTTTATATTGAAAAAAGAGACTGTATTAATTGGAAACTTTAGTTGAAAATGAATAAATAAAAATGAATAAATAAAATTTTCTGGTTGAATCTATTATAACTCTTGAGATAAACCAGAATTCTGATTGATATAATCAGAATCTTTTGGTTCAACCATAGAATTTTTTCTTAATGTATAAAAATAAAAAAATTAATAAAAAAATCTTAGAAAGAGATTCTCAATTCCTGGATACATCCACGATCATAACAATGACTTTGTACATGTTGAAATTTAGCGATAAGTATAATAAGTTACATGCTCGAATGCTAATTTTTATCAATAAAATCCTTAGTTATAGTGACGCGGGTTATATTTGGCCGGACGAATGCCACTTCGACTGTTTTGATGCACATATGTATATACATGATATTACCGTGCGTGGATGATATCACGTAGTAATCGAGCCTGCGCAAAATCATTTGCTGGGTTATCGTGCCAGACACGGTCATTTGATTAGTCGTGCTAAATGATTGCCAGTTATCACAATCGATATCGGATTCTCCGTATCCTTCAGCTAGACGAAAAGAGGAGAAGAATAGAAAGATCAGTGCATTTTTATACATGTTTGGAAAACGTATAAAGAAACAGATAAGCGTGTATCTGAGTCCGATAGCGTACGTCGAATAAACCAATTTATGACACGATCGGCGTCAAGATAGACGTTACGCCAGATACTCTGTCGATGTTGGAAGAACAACATTGTCCCATCCTCGACTTCGTGTCAACTTTTTAACCGTAAATTCGAGTTTGTTGAAAATAATCAAACGACAGATATTTGTTTCTCTAGTTTATCCGGGAGTGATATCACGATCGCATGGTATTTGGAACGCGAGCGTGTGTTTTTGCGGTCTCTCCGTATCCATTTTACCGAGTGAAGGTCTGTTTATTACTACGTCGACTAGAGGTGACGTTTGCGAGCTAGGTAGGAAGTCCCAAGGAAACTTAACTGCATCGTCTTTTCAGTTCGTTTATTAACATGTCATGTAAATATTGCCGATATCTCTTCAAATGTCATTAAGTACCTTGATGTATAGTTTCTCTAGAAAAGTTTAATATCATCAATTACTAAAGTAAAATACATTCTGACAAAAAAAAGTTTCACAGGTCAAGACACAGGTCAAGACATCAGGATTGTTTTCTTGAACAAGAGTGATTTATGATATTCCTTCGTGATAGAGCTTCGAGGCATTCTCATAGGTCGAGAGGAATTAAAGTAGTCCTGCATTTGGCATTTTGCCATATCTGTCACCATTTCCGAGATAATAGTCCTCTTGTCTATCTATGCCTAACCTTTTTATCAAAGAATGTAGTTATGATATTTCTCGTATTTACAAAGATATGTTTTTTCACGTTGATTATCTACGTGTACGTTATACAACTTTGCTTAATGTCTTATCGAGTTTTGCGACGCCAGAGAAGCGACTCATATCAATACAATGACAGCATAATCACGCCTGCGTAATAATTTCTCCTTTCTACTACAAAAGCAAAACAACTTTTCCTGTACACTTGGCATCCTATGAAGAGCTTCTTGCATTGTCCCGAGTAAGTCCTAAAGTCGAAGAAGCACCTTTCGCATCTCGGAGAGTTGAATCAACCGCAACGCCGATTTTCCAATTAACAATCGCTTCTCGGCATTGAAGCGAGTGTAGTCGAACGTTCGCGAAGGAGACGTTGCATCAATCGCTGAACATCTCTTGACTTTCTAACCGCGTAGGTATCACTCGTCGACGGTTGACCTCGGCCCTGTTGCATGTACCACGAGCACCCCGTGGTGAAACTTCCTGTCGTGTTATCCTCGAAGATGGTCGTGTAGTCTCCGTTATTACAACGTTGAAAGGCTCTCGGACATTCCAGCAGCTATTTCCACTTTCCCAAAGAGACAACTTCCGCCGAACATTATCGCGAACACTGGCGAACAAATATGCCATGCAAGCCTATCGATTTTCCAAATGATTTCTCTATCGTTATATACAAATCATTAATCGTTTTTATCATTTTAATATGTCGCTTCTAGAATGCAAACTATACAAAATATCATGATATACCTTATTTATATATGCTTCCTCTCTTCTATTGCATTTATTATAATATTAAAATGAAAATATGTTTGTATCTTATTAGCAAATCTTTTTATCATTACGTTTTTATCATTATTTTTTTATGTATTTTATTTTTATAAGATTGTGGAGTTAATTCACACCTAGTCTATCCGCGCTAAATTTATCACGTTCGGCAATGAATTATCGATTTTTTTATAACAGCGAATGTTTCGAATATCGTGTCCTAAGAGATGTGTGTTCATTAAAAGAAAAAAAAAAGAAGAAAAAAGAAACAAGGAAAAAAGAGCAAAGTCCAAGCCGCGAGTTAAATCGCCTAATGGAGAAGCCGGCCCTTCTTTCGTTTCATTAAGTTACCGCAAAAAACGTACTGGTACCGCGTGCTTTTCATTGGTGCAAGAACAACCAACATGGGAAAGACTGGAACATCTCTTGGCACCCCGTGGAGAATCCTCTCTCCTGCGGGACTCTCCGGATCACTCGGCAACTCCTTCTGGCGAATCCAGCTCGATTAGCTTCTTACTGTGTATCGTGACGACTATCGCGTGGAATTTCAGCCCGTTGTCGGGCAGGAAGTATGTGAGTCTCGCGGTTGATAAAAAGTTGCCGTCATCGGGGAAAGAAACGTGGTACCACGCGGGATTGACGAGAAAAAAGGGGAGGTGCGATGGAGCGGGTCTCGAGAGAGGACGTAAAGGAGGACGCACAGAATGTCGCGTACGATTCCCTTCAGCAGCGTCCTGAGACTTGCAACTGCTTTCGAAATACGTTTGTCTCTCTCTCTCTCTCTCTCTCTCTCTCTCCTCTCTCTCTCCCTCCCTTCCTCTCTTTCTTTTTCTTTCTCTCGTAAGATTCTTGTCGCCCGTTAGAGGCCTGTCTTCTCCGTTTCCATCCACCCCCATCCGCCTGTCGTTCCTCATCTTCTTCCTCATGGTTTCTTTGCCAAGACATTTCACATCGTCTGTGCCAAGATCGGCGATTCCATTGTCTCGACGTCGATGTACGCGGGGAAAGCGGTCGCAATGGAACGATTAGAATTTAGCGATCAGTTAGAAGTTCAATATGTGATTGTCGAAGCCGCGATCACTGGCATTCGATATACACGATAGCTCATGACACGAATTATTATCTCACGTTTGATTCACTGATAAGGGATGTATGACTTGCTCAAGCAAATCTCTATCGCATGTACGTTTGAATGGAATTTGCTTAATGACATTCGTATGTCTATGAAAAAGAATGAAGCGTTTAAATGTTGTATGATTTTAAAATATTTATTGTTTCACAATTGATTTTTTATATATTTTATATATTCAAGCAATAAAGCTTCACATCATATTCATCAAGTTATACTTGGTAATAGAAAATATTAAATCAAATTTTTAACATTTCCAATTATCTTGTTAATGGGTAATAACATTTATAAGTTATGCTTATAAATGGCATCTCTAAATCTGCAAGACAAACGTGTAAAAATAAATAATAACCGGTTAGCATGATTGGTGCACTGTTGCACGTGACATTGTGCCTTTACTTCGGATTTAGCAATCGTCGTGCATGAAGTGGGAATGTCTCAAAACAAGTTATTCCGGTATAACTCGTCGCACAAAGACCTACCTTCATTAATATCGTATATTAACCGTTGTTCATAGTAAGTTTTTCTGCTAAATGAATGTACCGTTTCCTGTAAACGTGGCCATCCTAATCAAAAGAGCGACACATTATCATCATCACGAAATAAATCGCGTTAAAGCTAATTTCACAAACTCGGTAACATTTGAATTATCCTTGCACAAAAGATACAAAAATTTATTATGTTATATTTATTATTATATATTCATTAAATGATCTTCATACTTTTGTATGAATTGATAAAAAAGTCAAATCAACGACTATATTCACAAAAGTTAATTGAGAATCAAGATAAAGGCACATTTCAGTTTTACTTAATAAAACGAGAATAAGATGAGGCGATGACTAGCTATTACGATAGTTCCGCATTAGAGAGCATATCAATAGAACACTCATCTTAGCCGCGGGTGCAGATGTATCTCCGTGCAGAACCTTTCATGCGAGCCAGTGTAGAGGAACAATGAGAAATTATTACAGTCCTAATAATATAAAGCGGTGGCGTACAGTGTCGAGACGGTGATCCGGAAATAACCGTGGCCATAAATGTAAACGCGTGTATGTGGAAGAACAAACGAAGGGAAATAAGGAACAGCAGGTAGAAGGGATAGTTAGTGATGGTTAAAAGCGCTGCAGGTGATCTTTCTTTGTTGCTCTCAGACGATTCTATAATGATCAGTTTTACAGTCTAAATTTCTACTTGAGACACTGATGTAAATTAACTCGCTCTATTTTGAAGGAATTACGAAATCCCGTATGCGTCTTCTCTGACATTCTTATTTTATCACTCTCGACAACGCTTATTTATATCTACAGAAAATTAGATAATATTCATCTATTAAGTTAATTATTAATCTAACATATATGTAACATATTTCCGGTGTAAACATATGTAAGATATATAACGTACTTACAATGCGTATCGAAAATTGATACTTAATAATCGGATCCGGTCTCAAGAGAATTGCATCACTAAGAATATTTTTAGAAACTCAAGGTAATTGAGGAAAAAAAAATACATGAAATATAAAAAGAAGCGTAATCAACCTTTCGGCACGATGACGCGAATTGATATGTATTTATGAATTAACCCTACACAGAGTGATTAATGAATGTAGTAAAACGTAAGACACTATCATAAATAATCTTCTTAAGATGCAATTCTCCAAACGAATATCGGTATTTAACGATTCTTGATTAGAATGTTTTCGTAAGAATATTCTACTTGAACTTTTATCAGTGACTTGATTGAAACATTTCAAAATATTCCATAGAGTTTAAGTAAAAAATAATTTTTATTACAATAATTTTTATACAATAATTATTTTATATAATAATTTTGTCACATTGAGCTATATATCAAATTAAAGATAATCAATTATTATCGGAGTATAAGAAACGTGTCTTTAAAAGTTTATAAGAGAGACATAATAAAGAAGTAAGAAGTAAAAGTTGTCATTGCAGTTAGTAATAAGTAATAAATTTTGCACACTCTCACTCTGGCTAGAAAGGCAATTGAGAGGAGAAATTATGTAACATAATTATGTGACATATTAGACGCATAATATTACCGCAAATGGATCAGAAGAGAAGATAAAGACCAAGCTATGGTGAATGGTGTTCAGTCACATCGTTAGAGTTGGAAAGAGAAATGGTTTTCGCATTTCTGAAGATTTGTCTATAAGGAAGCCGTTTTCATCGTTTTCATCGTAATGTCGTTTATGAAACAGATGACGATTTTTTAGAACGATCCGCGTATATTTATTGCTGCTATTAAAAATCTAATTAAAACGGAGCAGTATTTACGAGCTCTCGTAAATCTCGACACTAAAGGATATCGAACTCTTATACAAAGTAAGAAGTGGCGCAAAAAGAGAAGTAACGTTGCTACGGACTGTGACGAGCGACGTGTCGAACGGGCTAAGCTTTCAAGGGACATGAATTGTTCTTAATGGCTGTCGATGTACGAAACTGTACGGTGTTATTGTACTTTACGATACTGTCTATTACTTTAATCGATTGTTGGCAGGACAGAATAAACGCTGACGCACGATTGTGAGTTGCGATCTCGTATTACGAGTTTAATTTTCATGCAACCATCACGACAATATCGCAATGATCATTCTGTTATACATGCAAACGTATTCTTGCAATTACGTCTTTATAAGGCGGCGAAATCAAATGCCTTGGCTACGCTAAAGTTGTAGTGCAACTGTAATTTCTCTTTAGAACAAATGAACGAATGCATTACGTGAAATGATAGATATACTAATCAAATTACACGATGATTATACGAAGAAAATTTTAATTTATTTGCTAGAAGCGTGTGCTAACTAACTAAAAAGAAAAGATATTTGTGACTATAATTGCATGATAAAATATTGTGATTAAAAGCTCATGCTTATTGCTAATATTAGTAATAATAATTATATTTAGTTTTCTAGAAAACCAAAAAATATATAGTTGAAATCGTGTATTTTTCTAACCATAATATTTTACATACAATTATAATCATAAATACTAAAAACTTCTCTCATATATCAATACATTTTTTAATATAACTGTATTATTTAATTCTATTATTTTTAATTTAGTAAATTTCAAAAATTCTTGGTCTATAAAATGTTAAGTAAAATCATCGACGAAATCTTAGAAATAATCTTTGATCATAACAATGAGAATGTTCTTCCGATTGTTCGCGTACCATAAATCAGATCACGAACTCGCCATAGCGAGCATTCCGTTGACAGTGCGACGAGACAACAACCGGGACCATAAGATCTCACATTGAATTTGTAGCAACCCTTCGCCGAAGAAGTCGCAAACCATTTTTGGACATTGAGTAAACTCCAACGACGTTACCATCTAGGGAAGTGTTAATTCACGAAATGAATGTCACTCTGTCCAAATCTTGTCCCTCGTCTTCGTAGTCTATGCGGAATTATTTGTGAAAGCTTTTATTTATGCAATTCATCGTAATTTCAAGATTAGAATTACTAAAGTATTGTGCAAAGCTATAATTTTCACACTATAATTGATTTTCTCTAATAATAATAATTAAGAACAAACAAGTTATAGATTGAAATATATAAAAACAAATTGATTTCAATAAAACAATATTTATCAGTTTAGATCAAGAAACTGTAGGAGTATAATGCGTGACTATAAGAGCACGTTGTGGAACCCATGCGTCGATCTCGTAATATTAAAATATGCGTGGACACGGTGGGCAGACTGGCCACGATACCATCTAAGGTATAACTCAGGCGTTAGCTCGAGAAGCGACGCGCTTCCGAACCTTTCTTCGTCTACCATTCAAAACTGTCTGTATCACGTTCGTTTCTTCGTGTATTTATGATCCAGATTGTCAAATGATGATCTTTAAACGTTACAGCTATCATATTTCGAATGCGCTATCTTCATTGCATATATTTACTAATTTTTTCGTTTCCTTTCTTTTCAATTTTTACATATGAAAAAAACGGCTTTGCTGAAGTATCCAAAAATTTAACTTAGATATAGATCTGAAGATAATTTTGTTTGATACCAAAATAATGATAAGCGGTCAAACTAGTTGCTAAAATATTAAAACATTTTTGCAACATTATAATTAATGCTGAAACGATCTATATAATTATTTTATCTAACAAAATTATTTTCAGATTTGTGTAGCCAAATTTTTAAATAATTTAGCAAAACCGTTCCTTCCGAGCATTATTAATCTTATATTTCGTACTTCATAAACACGTTAAAATCTTAATAATATCAATTTGCATCACACAAATAGATCTAATTAATTTCCTTCGTGAAATAGATATGAACATAAAGATATGAACATATGGAATAAACAAGAAATATACATGAAAATATCATCTCAAATAAAGAATAGGAATCGCCTTACTCAACCTTGCGGTTGAAAACCACTTATCAAGTTGCAGTTGAGAAAATCTATACGAGTTATACCCCCATTTTTAGAATTGACATATTTTAAGAATTGTGCTGAATTGTACTATGTGTATGCTACATTGCCCGAATATTAAAACCATAATATGAAAAATACTTTTAAAAATTAAAAAAAAAACGATTTTTAAGTCAATTCCCAGTTTGCATTTTTTCCAATTTTTTAAATTATGTTAACATTGTGCTAAAGTATTACTTTTAAATAATGATAACAACAGAAGTTATATGACAAAAAATAATTTTAAAAAATTCTGATTACAATTAATATTTATGTTCGCGTCAATTATTTAAATAGCATAAAAAAAATTGTGTACCTAACAATTGTTTTAGCTTAGCACAAGTGAGAACAATCTTTGACAAAATCCTTGATGATATTAAGAGGACAGAAAGGCACTCTTGCGTGCAGCCCTTCGTGCTCAGCTTTCTGTCCATAAATAGAATTTATAATGCTTCGATGTGAATAATACTATATATGTGACTTGAAAGACTTGATTGGCTAGTTAAATTTCATATAAAATAGCATAGTTTTTCGCGGATGTAGATAAAGATTTCTTGATATTCGTGCCATTCTTGCGTAGACCTCGTACAGGATTTTTCAAACGATGGATATCTCGTTGGCAACAAGTAACATGCTCTTCTACTTTACCCCGCGGGATTGTCTTCCCTTT
>Ga0157364_1003985_pt1 | contig 14560 bp, 7 predicted proteins | sample AttsexASBM2_FD_111476 | JGI IMG/M metagenome (GOLD analysis project Ga0157364, IMG submission 111476) | Fungus gardens microbial communities from leaf cutter ant in Ribeirão Preto, State of São Paulo, Brazil - Atta sexdens ASBM2 | ecosystem: Host-associated > Fungi > Mycelium > Unclassified ... | reverse complement strand
TTTTTTTTTTTTTCGTGCAAAAAAAATATATATAAAAAAAAAAATATACACATATATATATATATATATATATATATATATATATATATATATATATACATACATAGTGTTTTACATAGAGTGTTTTACATAAAACTAAATTACATACAATGTGCATTTTTAAAATGTCTATGTTAAGCTGTAGTAAGTGTGGAAATTATTTTGCAACTTTAATGACAAGCTGTCTGCTTCGATCTGATGTAATTTTAGGAATTAGTTGTTGAAACTACTCATTAGAAGAACTCTGGACTTTGCATAATGCAAATTTAAGTGTGTAACAAGTATTTTCATGGTTTTTTTAATGACAGACTATATCTCTATGTCTTTATTTCTCGTGTTTTAGGATTAGGTGGTGAAATTACTCATTTGAAGAATTTCTGGATTCACCTACAAATTTGAATATATATATATATATAATTTTTCCGTATAAAAATGACATACTATACTGCAAAATAGGTGTATACATTTAAACGTTTAAAGTATAGTGTTATTTCACTAAAATTAAATAAGATGAGGGCACTTATTATTACAACACTTGAATTTGCAGTGTAGAAATGTAAAAAAATTTGGTATGCTAATTTTTAATGATTTTTCAGAGATTTGTACTATAATTAAGAGATTGCTTGTTGCTTTGTATTTTTTACGTGACATATTAATATTAAATCTTACTTTATGTGATCTCTTGACAAATGCGAGCCTACGTTTGTAAGCCTGGCAAATTAAACTGGAAACAGAAATTCGAGTTGATGACGTGCCAGGAATCGTGTTTCGATGCCCATTATCGGTCGCAACAGCAACGCTTCGACGTTGGTCAAATATGGACGTTACTGCTGAATGCACTTAGCGGGACGCATAGATAAACCGGTTTTCGTTTGCCGCATCGCGTGCCGGCCGTAAATTCTGGTGTGTTTCGTAAGCCGCAGCGGAGCAGATCCCGCACGTGTACTTCGAACACGTTGAAATTGATGTAATCCTCTGAAATCACGTATTTTTCTTTCAACGATGAATAATCGAAATTATTTTTTCCATTTCTATGTATTTTCGTTATTTCCTCGATTCTTCCGTCGAATTTTTTAATTGAACTTTCGCATTTTTTCATATTTAATTTCAAGATTATCCCCTTAGCAACTGCCGTGTTTGGACAACGACGCGCGTATTTTCTCCCGATAATGATGTAAAATTGCCGGCGGACGTGGCCTCCCATGGCGTGGAGTTTTGTCATTGACATTTTCATAATGAGTTTTTATCGGATTAACAAGGCCGCATCGTCGTGCCTGCGCTACGGGGGTTGCGCCCGGCTTTCGCAAAGCCCCGGACATTGCGCGTCCAATTCGATTCGCGGTCGTTTCCGTCGGGTAACATCCGCCTCCGACATTGAAAATTTAATATCCATTTTCGATATCTGCCGCCAACACGCACCGCGTTTGATGTTTCCAATGTAGCGCGCGCGCGCGCGTTATGTAGGCACGGATAGCCACGGCTTTGCACGGTTCATTAGTCGACTACGGGCATTGCAATTCAATTAGCTGCAGCGCATCTCGTTCGCATCAGCCGACACATTTCGTTCGTCTTATTATGAGGATGAAGCGGAAATTTTACTTAACGAAAATAAAATCGATCGATGCTCCATTTCTCAAACTTGTTTTCACGAAGCATAACTCGTAATTTCTTTCGCTTGCGTGAAATTACACTGAGAGAAAAATTTGGTTACAATTATATGTGTAATTTAATTATAATCAATATAACTGCAATCGTTTTCGGTGCCAATTCTGTATATATATATATATATTTGTTTAATAAAATTAAATATAATAATTATCATTAACATTATAACAATAATAACTACAAAATGAAGCTTTTAACCATAATTATTTTATCGTGCAATTATAATCGCAAACATTAAACTTTTCTCTCAATGTACATTGATTATCATAAATAAACATTTGACATCAAATTAATTATATAGGTCCGCTATTTATATATATTATACTTGTATATATTTACTATAAAAATTCAACAATTCCTTTAATAAGTAAAAATTCAATAAAAGGCGAGTGAGAGTAAAAATCTTGCATAATAATTCGTGTGCTATAACTTAATCAAGTAAATTTTATTTAAATTCTTCTTATGTAATCAAATAAGACGTCCGGATGTTTTAGCTCAATTCAAGCTTTCAGGGATATCCAAAATTTCAGATAATTCATTATGCACGCAATGTTCACACCAAATTCAGTTGTAGTGTGCAACAGATAGAACCTCTTCCAATTTGCATATTGAAGAGTGAATCGTTAAATAATTCTTATTACTAAACGAACTATCAAGTGTGAAATATTAGTGAATATTTTGAGTCCAATTTTAACGATCGTAAAGAAAAATTAATTTTGTTTACTCACTGCAACCATGACCGCATATAATAGACTTCGAAATAAGTAAAAATTGCAAAAAGTACGATATTACAATTGTCAAAAGAAAGCTATCGTTACAATGACTAACAATGTGTCCAATCAGATACAAACGGGTAACGAAGTTAACGAGAAAAATAGTATTCGTAAGTGACATATCAAATGACAAAAACAAAAATAATTTAAATAACTGTCAATAATTATTGCAGATCAAATGTACATATAGTCAATAAAATCAATTCGTTATCAAGCTTTTGAAACTTTTGTAAAATATTGACGTATACATGTCGCTAGAATTCAATGTTAGATTTTTAATTTTTAAAAAACCGTTTACCTGCGTTTTAATGTTTAACGTTACAGAAATCAATCTTTTACTTTCTACTTAAATACTTTTTATTTTATAAAATCTTTATAAATATCTTTTACTTTATAAAATCTTAATGTTCTCCCAAAGTCAAGTTCATGATTAAGTTGCAGCTTATGTGATGACAGAAAAATTAATCTTTCTATGGATGTGGATTCGACATTTTGAAACACTCGTCTGTCTATTATAAAAATAATTGCTTTATAAGATTTTAATGAGTGTAATAGTAAAATATATATAATGAACAAATTATAAAGTAGAGTGCGTTGCATAATAATCAGTAAGTATTGAGAATTGCAAAACATACTGACTTGGCATTGTTCCTTTTACGAAGGAACAATGTAATTCTCGATACTTACTAATTATTAGCAATGTACTTTTAATACGTATCTTGGAAAAAGGAGGAGCAATCAACATAATTGCAAAAGTCTCAAAGAATGTTCTGAATTGCTAGCTGCATCGCATTCAATTAAGCTGAATGGCACGAAACTGCTAATTAACACCTGCGACACGCCCAAAAAAGGAAGAAGACAAGAGGTCAAAAGTCGACCACTACTCGTTGTCCCGTTCTTCACGACGACCACGAAATTTGAACATCGACCTCTATATGTATAGGGTGTATATGGAGAATAATTAGCTCTCTTGAGCGCAAAGAAGAGGTCGGGGTCGTTAAATCGCGCACCAATTAATCTCTCCTCGCGTCCCTCGCGGGAAATGCCGCGAGAATCCGCTTGCGTATTAGATGCTCATGCTCTAAACGCGAATTGCAGTTACCGAACTTCTGCATCGTACAATCGAAGGTCGCATTATTCTTGAACGGACAGTCGAAATTCTCGTAGGCGAGACAAATCTTCGCGAGACATTTTCATATATTCACTGATTTCTTTTATTTCATTTTCGATTGCCGCTCAGATATTAGACTTTTCAGCGAGAATACCAAGAGCGATATTAAATTTCGCCGCGGATTTACTCATGTAAATCCAAAACGCCTTAATCCGTGCATCACGATTTACCTGCAATTTTTGAAATAGGACCGCGCGCTTTTCTTTGTACGTCGAGTAACGTAATGGAATCTTTTACAGGACAGTAATATGATTTTTCCGTGAATTAAAAGCGCCGCGTGGGATTTATTAAAATTTTATCACGAAACGGTCCACTGTGCCAGATCTTGAATTATGGATACATAGTGAGTATTATTTATAAAGTCAAAATTGTGCGTTACAAAGAGAATTCTTCGAGTTTTCAACGGACTCGCGGATTTCTTGGTGAAATGCCTCTATAAACGTACGAAGCATATTTATATGCGATATAAGAATTGGTTTAATAATGCGTTTGTGCCGATCTAAAAGATCCGCTTTTATATTTAGAGGACAATGCCGCAGAGTCGTGGAATTCGTGATAAAAGGATTCATAGACGTAAGAGAAGTATCATTATTGCCACAAAATAGAAAATCAGGGAAATGTTGGGAAAATCGAAAACAGTCAGGGAAATCAGAGAAAAGTTAAGGAATTTTGTAAAATTCTCTGGAAAATAAAAAATTTTAACTTTAAAGAAGTTTAATATTCATATATTACTTTGAAATACTATCAAATTAACTGTGCAAGTATAGTGTCAGCAATCTTAATTGTAATTTACATTGCTATATTAAATTGCTCAATAAAATATTTGAAGGTTTTTCAAATTAAGAAAATAATAAATTTGAAAATATTATTAGAAGCATCAGGGAAAATCATGAAATTCTGTCTGAAAATTATGAAAAAGTTACAGAATTTTAAGATGAAGAATTTGTGACAACCCTGTATATATTTTTGCCGAAATATTGTTTAAATATAAGCGCTAAAAAAATTCTGCTTTGTAAGCTCTGCTTTTCATAAGTTTTGCTTGTAATGAGAATTAAAACTCCTGCAGTATTTTCTTATATTTTCATGATTGCGTACATTTCCGTCGTTCCACGCAAATATACCGGCAAGCCGATAAAGTTTCTCGTCGGCGAAAAGCTTATGCATTCGCGGATCCTCTGGATGGCTCGCCTGCACTGCATCCATTAAGCAGTCAATGCATAATTACCAGCCTTGCAGAATGCGGTTCTACCTAGGTGTTGCAACCCGTCGCGCCTGGCTACGAAAGCGTGCAAGGTGCAGTCTCCACTTTGAGAAAACGCCGCGCTAATAAAAGCATAAACGTGATTTTCCTTTTATGTAAACGGAAACGCATCTGCAGACCTTCCGCTCAAAGCCAATTGCGGTTCCTGAAAACGGAAAAGCATTTTACACGTAAAGAGGCCAAAAGACCGAGTTCAAAACAGGACTCTTCGCGCTGTTTCCAACGAGGCTCGCAATCAACCCTCGCACTACATGACATTTATACAAGTTGTGTTTTATATTTCCCTTTTTTTTCGATTGGCGTTGATAGCACGCGTGGTATCATTTGTCGTATTTTTCCTGTTGCTTTTTGTCGTGCTTGTGAAAACGATGCGACATTTGTCCGATCTCAGCTGCGATTTCGCGAAACAAATTTTCCACGGAATATCTGGCAAACGTTTCACACTTTGGTAAAACGCAATGTCACGTTTTCCATTTTTCACTCACACTGCGGCGCCATCGATAGTGATTATTTGTCACAGTGTTTCTGTTACTTCTTGTCGAGTCTGGAACAACGTCATACACACGTTTATCCAATCTGATTGTGAGCTTTCCTTCGTGCAAATAAATTTTCCACGGAATCCCAAGGAAGCGTTTAGGTTACGAGTGAAACGTGTGAAATGTGGAGTAATTCAGATTAAAATTCTTTCCAAGTTTCTTGAATGGATGGCGAACGGTCTAGTAGGGATTTACATGCAGTGCGTCTCTCTAAATTACATTGGTTACCGCGATAACTCGAACGTATTAATTACTATTTAAAAGGGATTAAAGCCGGGGATGGGTGGATTTACTTCCAGCTGTGATAAAGGTCGAACGAGTTTCTGTATGCACTACTCGTATTCGGCGGTGTGTGTATCTGTTACTTCCCTTTTCTCTCTAATACCTACTGACCTCCTCTCCCTTTTCTATTACCTCTACGAACCCCCTAGGATTTCCCGCCTAATGAGATCATCAATTCTGGCTCTGACTTAATATCTCTAGAAAATATATATGTCGCCGCTTTTGTTACATAAAGCGCTATATAAAAATATATTATATCTCGCTAATCATACATTTTACATTTCAAGTCTTAATCGATATAAAGCTAAATGATGTACTTAAACATGTGTTACTTTCCTATTCAATTTGGATGTTACTTGCCACAGCAAAAAATACAAGTTGAGTCTAATTCAAGTACCTTATAATCCAAGATCCACCGCGAGTTTGTGCACCTATCGCATATGCAGATGAAATGTAAAAAAAAATCAAAGTTCGTATTGAGGGCAACATTAAACCGCAAGGATGTCTAAAAAAAAGTGGTCAGGGATATCATTACAACATTTTTGGTTCAAAAATTTTGAAAAAATAAGCCATGGCGTATATTTATAAAAGGACTACCGTTAAAAAGGGGATGATCTGCAGATTACGAAAATGGTCTGCAGATTACGAAGATGCCACCTTTAAAATGATCACAACCCTCTGGCAGCCAGGATAAAGAGGGTGAGTAATGAATGAATTTTTGTTCATTAAATGCGCCCAATTCGCAAAATTCAATAATTTTTGCATTAGATCGAACCTTAATGTTTACTTTTTACGACGGATTAGGATTACCTTTAAAAAACTGGTCCAAAGTGAGGATTGCCAGGTTTTAAAAATCCACTCCGGCCGGCGAAAGCGAGTTCAAAAGAGAAGGAGTTGAACGCGGCTCCAAGCGGTAAACAAGGACGCAGCCACTGACGGTTATTGTGGGTGCATTTAATGAACAAAAATTTATTCACTCACCCTCTTTACCCTGGCTGCCAGAGGGTTGTGATCACTTAAAGGTGGCACCCTATCATTTTCGAAATCTACAGATTATCCTCTTTCCAACGGTAGCCCTTTTATAAACATACGCAATGGATCATCATTTTTTCAAAATTTTTGAACCAAAAATGTCATAATTAATGATATCCCTAACCACTTTTTTTAGACATCTTTGCGATTTAATATTGTCCTCAATATAAACTTCGATTTTCTTTACATTTCATCTGCATACGCGATAGGTGCACAAACTCGTGGTGGAATCTCGTATTATTACAACAACGGTAAAATCTCATTAAAATTTTACATTTTAACAACTCCTATCCTACAAGTTCTTTCGTTTCTCAGGGCGACGGAAACTTTATTTATACAATTACTTAATTCCTGAATCAAATATGATTTAATAGATTTCTTTTATAAATATTTATTGTGAGTTATTTTTCTAAGAGACAAAACATTTTGATACAATGAAAGAGAACGAGGAAGAGATAGCCGAAAAATAAATTTGCTCCTTTCTTTCTTTTGTTTCGTATAACTTCTGTTTTCAAGAGGCAAGATGTCACTGTATATTGTTGCCCGATAGTAGAATCTCTGCACTTGAGCTCGTGTGAACTTTCTCGTTCCCGATTACGAAAGTTTCGGCGTGTTGCATTCGACAGATTTTATAAATCGAACCGGATGCGAAGCTTCCGACTTTTCAGTCCGATCGGACGGAACGTGCAAGATTGGCATAACACCGGGTGAAATATTTCGTATTTTTCGCTAGCACGATAAAACAATTTCATAAAATGTACAAGCTGCGCTGTTTTCATCGAACGCTCATGTTTGACTTGCGCGTGTAAACGCGCCAGGATTTAACGACGATCTCGGCGCAGGTTAAACCATCCACGTAACGTTACAGTGAAATGCGAGAGGACATTTTTATCTTATTTTTTTTTTTTAATTTTGATATTACACGAGCAGTCAATATTTTTTTGTAAAAATTGGAGTTTCATTGATGTTAGAGAGCATAAATTGGTATTAGTAGAATGATATTTTTTTTATAAAGGTCCTGAGAGAGTTTTTTTCACAAAGATTCTTCTAATTAAGCGTTATGTTGAAATTACGTTAAAATAATGTTCACTAAAACTAATGGAAAAGCCGAGAGACTTGTAATGTTCGATGGTATAATAGTTAGATCTAAAAGGACATCCTTTGATGTCTAGCATTCGGTAGATCTAAAAGGACATCCGCCAGCGACCGCTCTGCATATTTTTTGCGGCAATTAGTACGGTCACGGAACAGCTGGGCACCGTAAAAAAGAACGCGTTATCAAGTCACAATTTATGCGCAGAAGTTAATGCGGGTTTCCACGAACGTGGATCATACAGCTTGACCGCTGAAACGAACTGGCGGAATAAAAAGGATGATGAGCGCGAGGAAGAACGGCGCTCTAATTAGTTGAAATACTTCGTGAAATACGCAGGTGCATCGCGTTGCGTTGAGACGAATATCGACATTGCGAGACGAAAAAGTAGCAGCGATAGATTCTATTTTTTAATGACTTTTCGAGAAGGGAAACGCTGTACAATCGAGAATGTTTATTCTTTCGACGATCCCAGCTGTTACGTAAATAGCATGACATCGGGCTGATTATAGTGCAAAGATGATAAAAAAACTCGTAATTTTGTGTCTCCTTTTACAATTCAAAGCTGTAGCCGCTTGTTAATCGTTTAAATCTAAACTTGGTAAAATTAAAAAAAATACCACACAGTTGCAAAAATGTATTGAATTTAACATAAATCGCATGTTCGAAATGATCCATTTAAATTTTTGAGTTAATTTTACACAAGATGAATATATTTCAGGTAACACAAATATTATGTAAGAGAATAAATACAAAGAAAGATAATATCGATATAGTTTGTAAAAATATCGTGGAAAAATATCGTGGGGTTTTTTTTCAGAAAATTAACATTTATGATATGTTAAATTAACACATATTTTATTCAATTTTACGTTTTAAAACACATTATTTTTATGTTCACTTACTTATAAATTGTGTCATTTTGACACTAAGAAACGTTGAGTATCAATTTTACACAAACCTTTAAATAATATAATTATGTTAAATTAACATTCAAATATGTTAAAAAATTCAACATTTAACATAGAACGTGAATAGATCATTTTCAACACAAATATACATTTTTTTTATTACTAATTGTGCAGCGTTACATATTTAATTAACAAAAAGCATAAAGAAAATATAAGGAGACTCACAAATAGAATAATAGAATAATAGAATTCGAAACTTAATGTTCTTCTATAATATAAATTTTCTTTCAATATATAATATGTTTGGAACGACATTGCTTTCAGAGAAAAGAGAAAAAGATTGTGAAGCTAAATTCTTTTAGTCTAAAATTAACGAATATTTTTTTCTATTATATAATTACATTTTTACAGTATTTATAGTATTTTAATATCATTTTGTGAGTTTAAAGACATTTTGTGAATTTAAAGACTAAGTCTAGATATTAGTGATGACTCTGCATTATTTTTCTCAGGAATCGGTACGAATGTCGAAAATTCAATCTCCATTTTGCTTAATACAGTATATACTCAGGGATGTGTCCATAATTCAACGCGACCAAAGGCTTAAAACGAACGGCGCGTAATATCGCGACGCGATCTGACGTTTAATTTCCTACGGCGTGACTGAACGTGCGCGGTCACCAGGGATCAGGCACAATATGTATGCACGAATCCGGATCTATTTGACACCAAAGTACCATTCTAACGAAATCGCACAAAAATTACTCCCACCGCTCTTGGTACTTGCAGAGATGAAAGAGTGGAAGTTGCCAGAAGAATGAGTGAATTTTTTACATTTGCATAATCAGCATTGCATATTTTGACAAAAATTTACATTATGCTGCATCTAGAATTTACTATAATTCAATTTTGTAGGGCAGACTTGCGTTAAAAATATTTCCTTTCTTATTTTACTGTTCATATTTTCTTAAATTCATTTTTGAATATTTTTAGAAGCTGGTATATTTCCGCTGCGTATTCCTTTAATTGGTATTTCATTCGATGTTTCAAATAATAACTACTGAAACAATAAAGGATCTCAGGTCTTTTGCAGAATTGTAGGTAGACGAAGAATGTTACGCGTCGGACTCTTACAGTTATTGACCTATACTACTATTCCATGCAATGGCTCGTTCAGAATTCTATCTCTAAAGCGGTCGCCACATAACCGGCACGACGCGAATAATGCCGTTCTCAGAGCTCTTCCCGGCACGGAAAGGAGCCGCAATTTTTACGGATACCGAATTGGTTGGCACTGTCGATTGTGATTCACGGGACTGAGGTACGGCGCCGGAAATAGTCACTTCGTCAGGCTATACACTTCGTCGCTATATGGTTCGGCACTTCGTCAGGTATACGACACGGTGGAGCACACAACACACTCACTTCAGTCAGACACTTTCATTCGATTATCCTGATAAAGTCCTTGATAAAGTCGTTTTCCTCGTCGTTTTCTCGCCATTGGTCGCCGGGACGCCGAACAGACTTTAACCTGATTAATGCAACGTCCGTTGGATAAGCAACGCGATAAATCGTGTTCCAGTGAGTGCTAAATCGTTTGATAATTCCGTGCCCTACGGCGAGATAAGCAGAACAAGCGCCGAGAGAAATACTTAGGTGGAAAATAGAACCGAGGAAATAAGAAATAGAGATTGGAAATCAGGATTCAAACCCAAATGATATGCTTTCGCTACAATCTGTGACGTGCGTTGGACGAGAATCGCCTTTAATATTTTATTTTGTAGTGAAAGAGAGAAAACCGGAAAATGTGAGATTAATCGCGAGTGATATACGCTTCATTCCACGCAATTGAGCATAATCGTCTCGAACTGGCAGCCCCGATTTTCAGGTTCGTCCTCGCTTTACAGCCGCAAATGATGTAGTTAAATATGTAAATACATTCATCTAGATATGTTGCGATATGATACACTATGATACACAATTAGCACACGCGCATTTCGGATGTATTTGCAGAGAGGCACAGTTACGCAATGTCTTGTAAATGTAAAGGATATATATATATATATATATATATATATATATACATGTAATGCAAGCTAAACATTGGTAATGATATCTTAAATCGCAGCATTTTTGTAAGCAAATTATTAAAAATATCAGAAAGGACATTTGAAATTGCAGTGAGAGGAAAAAACATCTAAAATCTCGCGTCATCAAGAAAATACTGCTGAAAAGAGATTCTTTTCTCCTTCCAATAAATGGAGAAAATGATATTCCGAAGAAAATGGTATTTCTGCAAATATGAAATTTTAGGTATTTCTCACTGTAATTTAAGATATGTCTTTATTGGCATTTAGCCGACATTTCTATTCTCTGCGAGTGTCAAGAAGTCTCGTTAGAGACGTCATTCCGTATGAAGGAGGCTGCAGCGAAATTTCCGAGAATCTCACGAGCGTGTCGATGCGGGCGTGCACGAACGTGTTATTCTGGCAGACGTTAATAATTTATGCAATCAACGCCAGGGCCTTTATTAAACATGTCCGTTTCACGAGGAAAGTTGCTAACAATACGACGTCGCGTACAACGCAAGGCTAGGCACGACGTCGTCGTTGCGAGGATAACTTAATTAAGGAGCGGCAAATTACAGAGCGTCCCGTCGTCTCGACGAAAGGAATATATGAATTTCTGTGCGCTCCTGTGTATTCTTAATTTAATCTGTTTGATGCAAGAGCCCCGGCGCAGACTCCGGTGAGATGAAAGGATTTCAAGCATCCACAGAATCCGGCATCCCTGTTGCATCTAACGAGAGGGATGCACTCTTAAGATGTTCCTTCTCGCGTTTTATGAATTACGAGTGTGTCGCAGCTGGAGAGTATCGTCCACTGACCGGCACGTATCTTTTCATACGTGCTTTGCCGCGACTTTACCGAGCGAGCTTCCATCGCGCTGATAGAAAATCTACTCTTTGAGACGTGGGAAACGTTATAAAATATTTTCGACGAGAAAATTCCAAATGATAAAATATTCAACGTGAAACCCGTTACGGAGAAAGATGTATAGTGCCATCACTGAGAGAAATGTTTTGTATGAATAACCATAATTTTGTGTGAATTACAAAAACTTTCTTATTTTTTTAATTTAAAAATTGTGTTGTTCTAATTAACATTTCGTTAATTAGACTAAATTTTTATTAAACAATACAATACAATTTTTTAATTAAAAAATGAGAACATTTTTGTAATTTGCATATCAACAGAATTATGGTTACTCATACAAATAAAACGTTCCTTTCAATGGCATAATATAAAAACAAAAAACATTTAGTTCTCGTTTTAAATATTGGAAATTCAATCTCATCAATTCGATATAGTCGCGATATTGCATAGAAAGCGAAAAGAAACATTCCGTGGCCGAAGATTAGATTATTCCGAAATGATCCGTCGGAGCTTTCGACGGATAATTTTAAGCGGGGGACCACAATTTACCATCGTCGTCGCATGGTGGATTCCGTGCGCTTCCCACCTGAATAATGAAAGCTCGTGTTACTCGGGCAGCTCTAATGCGTAATACAGCGCCAGTATACACAATCCACGTTGAACTTTATTAAAGCTGTCTGTTCTCATAGCCGAAGTAACTTAGGCGCCTCTGTTTGCTGCGGAGCGGCATCGATAAGTAAACGGAATAGTCCGCAGGCACTTTCATAGCCGCCATCACCGCCGCATAAGCACGACGATGGGACGATGGTGATGTTTAACATCGACTAATTGGCGCATACGCTCGTTTCCAAACCGCGCAAGCGTTGCAACGCCGACGAGAGTATACACCGCCTGTCAATTTGCGATGTGGTCAATAACATATTCAATACATGGCTTTTGACGTCGAACGACGTATAGAGGTAAAGAAAATAATCTTGGAAAATGAGCTGCAGTCATTGAGAAAGGTATTTCTATATACCCATCACGATGGTAGATTATAAGGCTGGTGGATTCGTTTTCAAGATTCGAAAATTTGAAGCTTTGGCTCTCAAGCTTAAAAGCTTTCAAAGTTTTGGAAAACAAAATTATATTAATTATTAATTTATTATTAATATTGTTAATAGTGACGAATATATTTTTATTAAAAAATTTACAAATATATATGTTTACAAATGTATTTTTATTTTTTTCTATCTGCACAAATATATTTTTCGAAAATTTGAGAGAATCTCAAACTTTGTCAGTTTGAAGTTAACTTCGAAGCTTCGAAACTTCGAGGGTATCTTAAACTTTGATAGTTCGAAGTTAACTTTGAAGATTTGAATCTTCAAAGTTGTCAAAAATAACAGCCCTAATACGTTATAATCCTTGATTCATTAGTTGTATTTAGAAGAAAAAGCAGCTTTGCACTTGTAAGAGTCTTTAATTTGATTGATTTATACATTTAGATTCGTAATGAACTGAGAGTAAGAACCAGTCATATTTAAGAATCTTATAATAGTAAAGCTGCTTTTTCTGCTGAACGCAGCCTTTCATTACCTGTGTAAATTTTTGCACCTTACTCTTAAGATTGATTCTTACGATTTTAATCATTAAACACAATTTGCTTTTTATTAAAATATTTTTAGTTAAAGTTTAAAAGAAAACGAGAAAATATCATAATAAATTTTCGTAATGTCAAAGATTCTTACACTTCGTTTACGCGAAAGATCTATTATACACGATTCCTATTATCTTCCTTTGCATGTTACCGTTTCTGCGGTCTCGATGAACGAATGAAATTTTATTATGATATCACATGTAAAAGAGTTAGTTTACAGATCAGGCTGCAATTATGACAGTGTATAATTCGCTAATGTCTCCCGATGGTATTAGAATGTGCTTTGCATACGTACGGCGACAACGTTAATGCAATTTGTGCCACCCGACTGGCCACGATGTTAATAATCGATGCAATTAACTCGGCACATTATTAAACGTGCACGCTCGGAAGGAAAACTGGGTTATAGCGCGACATAACACACCGCTCTGCTGTTTACTGCACGGTGTTAACAAGCGGTTCTGTCGTACATCTTCGTATGCCATCTCGCTGTCATATTTGCACTCTTGTGCACTAAAATGCGATTGCATTCGTTGCGTTATAATACACCTGACAACAGAGAGTCATTATGTCTCTCATCGCCGTTGATGATATTATTTTCGTAATAGTGTTTCGCGTCGAGTCCAATTAATTACACTTACTGATCGTTATTACTAGCTGCGTATAATCTGCACTTACGTTGGTTATGATAAATTAATGGCAATGTTCATTCCATATTTTAATTTTACTCTCACTATCACTGTTGTTATAATATAGTATTTAATTTTATTATTTATGATAAGCGCTTTGATAGATTTACGTGCTTTGAATAAGCTTAATTTACCGCGATAGAGGTGTGGAATGATTATAAATAAATCATTTTGATATTTATATAGATAATGAGGAAATGAATATTAAATAAGAGTTTATAAGGTATTTTAAATATTTTAATAAGAATTATAAATTATTAACTATTTTTAAAATGCTCTACATTCAATATTTTCATGTAAAAGAGGCAATTTTTGCGTAGAAAACTTTTATAAAACTTTTATAATTTTTGCATAAACAAGAAAAGATATTAAATTTAATAGACACGTTCTATTAATGCAAATTTATCACATTTTTTTTTTTACACTTCAGCGAATTCGCTTTATGAAGATGCAACGTAAGCGCACAAGATGCAAGTTATCTCATTAACCTCGTACTATCGAATTCCGGTCTGTCAGGAGTAATGCATCATCGG
>Ga0157364_1003983_pt1 | contig 14565 bp, 4 predicted proteins | sample AttsexASBM2_FD_111476 | JGI IMG/M metagenome (GOLD analysis project Ga0157364, IMG submission 111476) | Fungus gardens microbial communities from leaf cutter ant in Ribeirão Preto, State of São Paulo, Brazil - Atta sexdens ASBM2 | ecosystem: Host-associated > Fungi > Mycelium > Unclassified ... | reverse complement strand
TGATTTTTAACGGAGTTATAAGTAATCAAAGTCAATTTTATTTAATCAACTCAATAACTCAGCAATGACAAATCTTAAGAACATTTTTAAAACACGATTTTGTGAGGGAAACTTTAAGCTTTCGTGTTAGAAAATCGAAAATTTTTTTAAGCATGTGATAAAGAAGATTTTGAAGAAAGAGAATTTGTCCATCTTATCGAGTAGTTCGTAGTTCTCTACATGTAAACACATTACCACACTCATCACAGAAACTCAAAAGACATAGTGACCTTTCGAAAGAATAGAAATGTTAATTTTTAAAATCCTTTCGTAAATTTAAATTTTATTCATTTTTAACGATGTTACACCTACTTGAATTTTAAAGTTCATAGCGTTACGGACTTTTGTTCCAACCTATATACTATTAAACCGAACTTTACTAGCTTCTGTCGGATAATTAGAGAATATCTATGGCTAACTTTTCTCTTCTTAATACTCTTGATTCAAGAAAATTTCTTAAATCGGATATTATCGGATGTATACCAAAAGAAAAAAACTGTGTAAATATGAAGTTTTGATAAGATAATATAAAGTATTGATAAGATACAAGAATTTCCCGATAAATGTGAAAAATATTTAATATCTACACACATTACATATTTCGATTTTTCTTCTTTAGAAGAAGCACGTAATATTTCAATCAACTTTCTACCATATTATTTACTCAAAGTTAAACACAAAGAGGAGCTCACCGGCACCTTCCTGTTAGCGTTCTTGGCGTTATTGTTCTCTAACAACGGCGCGCTGCTGCTCTTCCCGCCCATTTCTACAGTCAGAGGTTCCGGCTTCAGCTGAAGACTTGCCGCGGATGGAGAGGACGGCGCTCGAGGCGGCGTTTCGAGCAGCTCGCCCGAGCTTAAGGAACTGCTCGCAGTGGTGGACAAGCCTGTCGCAGAAGAATAGTCGGACAGCTAGATTAGAATTTATAACATGCAGAAATAAATTATCGCGGAATATATCGTCCAACTAGTAAAATCTTTGAAACTGGTCTCATAAAGCAAGTTTTCTAAATAAATGATTCGTATTTATTACGCTTATGCGCATTATTACACCGCATGTAATAAGAAGACATAAAAACGATAGCTTGACGTTACGTGTGGGAGGAACACTCGGAGATATGCCGACATGACTCACATAGCGGTAAATTCGTAGGCCTGGGCGTCCTGATCCTCGGCAACGAGTCATCGAGACCGCTACTGCTGTCCACCGCGTCCTGCGAGTACTGATCGTCAATCTGTTTCGTTTGCGTGTGCACGCTCTCGCGTTTGACCCACACGTCTTGCGAATTTTTATCGTTTCGTGAGTTCAGTTTCGACGGCCGTCGTCGAATTCGCTCCCATGTCTCTTTACGATGACATTTATTCGGTGTCGACGCTACGTAAAAAATGACGGATGCGTCAAGATTTTAGCAAATATATATCAGTCTTCATATAGATTTAACAATGTAATTTAAAGTTATTATATGATAAAAGAGTCTTTTAAAAACAGCAAGTGTGCCATCATCTTAGATACGCGCGAATCATAAAATACAAATAATTTGATTGATAAAAGAAAAAATGTATTATCCAATTAATTTTATTTCCGAAAATAAAGGAAAATATAAAAGTGATAATCTAATGCTGATAATAATCGGATTTATGATGAAAATGCAATGAAATTATTTTAACTTACGTTTAGTCAATCGACGATCCGTGCTCCTAGGTGGACTCGCTGTTCCAATTCCGCTTTCAAGCGGAGATGCTCTGTCGATGGTATCTGGCGATAAACTTCCGGAAGAAATTTCATCCATGCTGTGTAGGAGGTCCTGGGACGATGACGAAGATCTATTGTCGTCATCTACAGTATCTTGGGGAGAAACTGGATCTAAGGTGCTCTCATCTTGCAATGATTGCGAATCTAATTGGGACTCGGCTATGATAAAAAAAATACACAATTTAAAAAACTAAATATTGTATATTTAAAATGAATAATATCATTTTAAATATATAATATTCAGTGTTTTAAATTATGTATTTTTTTCAATTTAAAAAAAGATAATACTCAAAAATTCTATCTTCCTCACCGATTTTGATGAAATTAGGCTTATTCGACGCGTTTTTTTTTTCATGAAAATAATGAATCTGGTAAAAAAAAAACTGTCGCTCTGCCCCGAGAACTCTTCCGAGATAAAGTGGACGACTGTTCAAGTTAGGAAATTTGTCACATTGATGGCATAGGAGGACATGAGAATGTGTAAGTGAGGTTAGAATAAATATTTTCTGTTTTAATTACGTATTCTCTACTTCATAAACACAAATTCTTTACTTTAACAAATTCGTTGCTTTAAAACACAAATTCTCTGCTTATAAACCAATTTCATTAAAATTTCGATGAGAAAGGTAGAATTCTTGAATATTACCAGAGAAACATTATCTAAAATAAATGTAATTTTAACCGACTCAAAAGGTCAACAGGTAATTAATTTACACGTAATAATCGATAAACGGAACTCTTGCCATTTATTGGATTACAGAAAACCAAAACGGAAATAAACTTTCCGGGTGTTAACTAATCTCATGAATATATATTAAGCAAGTGCATATAAGCAACGTGGGATGATGAAAATTACCTTGAGGAGAGTCGCAATCGCTAACCCAAGTGAAACTAGAGCTTCTCGAAATCGCCGGTGAAGTTTGAGTTGCCATGTCGGAACAAGTGAGAGTATCCATCGGCGGACTATTTGGGCAACAGGAACCCGAACCATTTCGTATTCTTGACAATAAAGATTGCAGGGAAATAGGCAGCTAAAATAAATATTAAACAACAAAAAATAAATTAATCTCTGGTAGAAATTTAGATAAGGATCAAGCTAGTATATAGCCACAGTGTAAATAAGAACAGTACATTCATTTATGACTCAGTTAAAAATCACTTTAAAAATTAATAAAATTAGGCTTATTCAATGTGTTTTTGCATAAAACGAAAAAAATTGCAAAAAAAGTGTCACTTTGTCCCATGAACCTGAGATATTAATCATTCAAGTTTACGACTATTCTGGTTATAAAATCTGTCATGAAATACTGCGATGCAAACATGCACTGCGGTCAAATTTTTATGTGAAGCGCGAGCGTGGATAATCTGCTATGGATTCCACATCAGATTTTTAAATAAATTTTACTGTGAATGTCAAACTATTTTCCATATCAGGCGTGAGACTTTTGTGAGCTATGTTAGATTTTCAAGTGATTATGGCGTGGCAAAGTATCATGGCATTACCGAGAACATTTTTATCAAAGTTAAATCACGCTTTTTTCTATTGCATAAAATATTTTTGTTGTGAATGCAAAAATAAAACAACTTCATACTTTAATGCTATTGTTAAATAATTTTGTTTAAATAATTGCAAATTTATAAGTGCGTATAGACAATACTAAACTAATAATTATATTTAATTTTTATTAAATAATTATTTAAGTATTTAATTATTAAAAATTTTTAATATTTAACTATAATTAAATATTTACATATTAAATATTTACATATTAATTATATATATTAAAATCTTCTAATTATAATTCTTTGAATTTATATTAGGTGTAGTAAAAAGAAATCCATTATTTTTCCATTCAATTTCATGCAAAAATAATGGATTTCTTTTTACTACACCTAATATATAAGCTTGTCGAAATAGATGTACATATTATAATGCAAATAAGCTAATGCATAATTAATTCTCAATAATTCCTCTTAGTGAAATTAATTAGCGGTAGAAATCAATATGAAACTTACGGATCCCGTTCTCGCGTTTTGCTCCTCTATAATCCTTTTCACGTCAACGTGCTCCAGCTTGCCGATGGTTCCGTTCTCGATCCCGCAATTTCCATTAACGTCATTGTTCTCAGACAAGTCACAATTCACTGCAACATCGTTGCCCCACGTTCGCATCAACGAAAATTTCTTCAAGTCTACTGGACTAATCTGCCTAATATCTCTGTCCGATTCTGACAGCCTTTTCGCGGTGACATCAGAACGTAAAGTTAGCGGCGATATCGCTCTCTTTTTTCGAGACAACGTTTCTTTCGAGTTCGTCTTGCTATTTTTCGTTTCATGAAGCCTGTCATTTCTCAGACGTAACATATCTTGATCCGGCAATGAAGACACGCTGACCAGAATGACGTCGTCGGAACTCTCATGGAACACCGGAGTATGTCGTTTTCTCAACAATTTCGAGAACGGTGGCTTCTTCTCTTCCGTAGGTGTGACAGGCGCTGATTTCGGAACATGATTGTCCAACGATCTAGATCTACCCGTTTCCTCGTTCGGAAATACGTCGTCATATTCGGGATCCATGGTCTCTTGATCCGAGCCTCGTCGAAGTCTTTGCAATCGCATTGCCTTTCTACGTTTTTGATTCGTCAAATTGATAGGAAGGCTCGTTTTTCTCTCGGATCGTTGTCGTGGCGGCAATTTCGCGTTCGCTTCTTCGGGATCTTCCTCGGCGCTTCTGAACGATCCAGCTTGGAGCGCGTCTTCATTGGTCTTCGAACTTAATCCTATTCTCTTTGGTGCATGGCAAGGGTTCGATTGTGCGTCTTTTGAGTCGCACTCGCGTTCCAATTTCGACGGTAGACTAGAAGCAATCCGATCAATCTGATTCTTGATCGAGTTTATCGGCAGACAGTTGCTGGGTTCGTCGTAGTCGGAGCTTAGAGTTTCTGTGGTATGAAATCGATCATGTTTGCCGATGATGATCTGCAGATTCTCTGGCAGGCTGCCGCTTTTCCTTCCCTCAGGGATCACTCGATCGTGAGGCTCGTCATAATCCGAGTTCAGCAGGCAGCGACGATCATCGTCGACAAATAATTTTCCGTTCCTACGATCTCGAAGACTTTTCTTGTCTCGAAGAAAACCATGTTCAACATTGAACTCTCGATCGGAGCACTCGCTATCGGATATTCCAAATTCGTTCAGCAACTCTTTGTATTGTATTCTGATGTCATCATTACTGCGCGCGACTTCTCTCCTCGTCTTCTCTTTGGTAAGTTCGTTGATCTCGTTAGCGATTATACTGTTGAACTCCGCGAGGATGCTGTTCGACCATTCTCCGATATCCTCGCCACCTCTCGTCAACGAATTTTGTCTTCTTATGAAACCATGCGATTTCGTAGTAGGTAAATATTTCGAGATAAACGAATCATTCGCGCAGCTCGATAATTTTTCAGGTTGAGTTGGATGCTTTGTCTTTTCTACGATGCGGAGTGGAGTCGTTGGAGCTGAATCGAATATCTCGCCGATTTCCTCCTGCAACCAATCAGAAATTCAAAGCGTTTAAAACATTGCATTGCCGAAGAATAGTCTTTTCACTAAGAAGTAGTTTCTTGTTGCTAAGCGTAATATAGCTTGTGAATAGAATATAATACCATATGTGCTACGTAATTCAACGAGGCAGCTAAGGAAGGAGTTTCATTAGAAGTCGTCATCGTGTTTAAATGCAGAGGCTGTCCCTCGATCGATGAGGCTAAAGAGAAACTTGCAAAATCCTATCAACGATAGATAACTTACTACCTTTGCGCGGATATCTCGTGCGTACAGTTAGCCAGCGGAACGCATTTATAAAGTGGCGCATAATGAAGCGGTTACGAGAGAAGCTGACAGAACCAACGCGGTCCTCGATGCTCGTCATGCGAAATAAAACGAAGGAATCGACCAGCTGCCGCGACTTAAGATGAGCGATTTCAAGACGCATTCTCTCTTCCTCTTCTCTGTGCTTCCTGTTCTATTTATCTATCACAATCACATGCTTTCTTCTTCAAAGTATTCTCCCACATAGTCATTGTGAGGCATGTATGCATTTTAAACAGGATAATAAAACATAGTTGATGTTCTAACAATAAGAAAAATTGAAGTATGTAAAATTTACACAACAAATCGGAAATAAAGGCCCTAAACGCTCAATCAAACTTTAATGTTTAACTTTAACATTAGAATTGCGAATTTAAATTAATCCAATCACAGTTCAAGATAAATGGCTTTTGATGAAGGAGGTCATCATAGAAGTAAAATTATTTATGTATAATATAATTGTATATATAATATAATTAATTATGATTATTTATATGGAAAGTCACAAAAATCTAAAGCTTCAAGTGCAAATCCAAATTAACTAGAAAAAAATTATCATGGGTAAAAAATGGCGCCGTAATTCTAGTATTAAATAATTCCCTGCGAATTTATATACTACATATTCAATCCAGCAAACTGCGCGCCGAATTTAATTTTCAGTCTGGAAACGCAATATTAACAGAAGGAATCGAAGAACTAGAGCAAATAATAATATAAACAGTAATATCGCAAATTAAATGGACAAACAATTTAATAATATTAATGTTCATCTTAGAAAATATTAATATATAACTTGCGTTCAAAGTACTCAAATTAAAAACTTGCGTTAAAGTCACTCAAATTAAAATATTTAACGTTTTATATTCAATAATGTTACAAATGTTCCATAAAAAATTACAATTTATGTGACAGAGATTGCTCTTCAGTTCTAAAGGATAATATATTAAAATTCGCGAAGTCTTCAAGTCGACCCTGACTGGCCCTCCTTCACTGCACAGGCGAGTTAAATTGAATTTGCATAAATCTCTCGATGCAGCTCACTCCATGACCCACGCGATCTCGATCTACGCACGAGACAGACGCAGTCAGACGCTTCGGTCTCGTCGATCAATGTATCAAATTATATCGGATGGAAAGAACAAGCTTGATTAAATCGAGGAAGTTAAGACGATTTACAATAGAAAATTCCGACTTTATTCTTGGAAAGTATCAAAGACTAAACTTAAAAAAATGAAATCAAAACATAAAAATTGCGAAAGAAAAAAATCTATATCCAAAGTTATATTGCTCATTTTCTACAAAAATGGCATAAATAAAATGTGATTTTTTTTAGTTGCTTGCAATAAATAAAAATAAAAAAAACATACTTTAAAAATACGTTATACTTTTACTTCTTTAAAATCAATTGTTACATCAAAATTTCTAAATTAATCCTTTGTAGACATATTTTTTATTCCATATTTCAACATCTCTATGTTACATTGTTAAATATTTCAATTATTTGATTTAAATGTTAACCTTTATTTAATAAAAATTGAAAATGCCAAGAAATTTGAGAATAACATTTTGCCTAAAAAAAATTACAATGTGTCTAAGAAGGGTTAAAATTATAAAATTTTAATGATTCGAAATATTTAACTCATTTTCTAAAAAATTATATTTTTTATGCCATTGTAACAATAAACTAGAAAACAATTATTGAGATGCAGAGTGCGTGAGAGAAGGAACGTCTTAAACCGCAATAACGTAAAACGCATTATTATATCTACGAGTAAACAAAATTTATAGGCTGCTGTTGCGTATTCGATATGCAAATCAACAACGCGAATAGTTAGCCTAACTAGCAGACTTAGTGAAACTCATCAAGACGGTGGTGTGGCTTAGCGCAATGTTGGCGCGAAAGACGAAGAGCTAAGATAAGACAGAAGAGAAGGAAGAGGAGAAGAAGCTCTTGAGGGGATCCAGCCGGTACGATTGCATCCAGCTGGGTGATCAATCATCGTGCACGAGCTTCCTATTGTTCCTACGCGGGTGTTACATTGTGCGCCGCAGGCTAATGGCGTATATACCAGGATATAATTGTCTCGGACGTGTCAACCCGTTTACTATCGGCGACTAATCTCAAGGCTTTGATATATCTTCTATTCTATCCCAACAGGTTAATCCTAACGTCGGTGGATATGCTTATAATGCAATTGCAAATTCGCGACTAATTCGGCCTTGACCGTTAACAATAACTACGTACAAAAGCCTGACCTTTATTCGTTGTATAAATTTATATATGGCTCATTAAAAAATGAGTCACATATGTTAGTAAAAACTTGTATACTTAAAGCGAGAAAAAATTGATATAAGTGTAAAATTTTTATTTACAAAAGTTTTAATATAAAATTGTTTGTAGCTACTTGAAATAATATATTTAAAATATATCACAAAATTAATTCAGAGATTGTTATCCACAATTTAACAATATATTAATTGCAATATATTATGTTAAAATATATAGAATAATACATATCATCAATTAAACATTATGCAACTAGGACATTTTTTACCTCCAATTTTTTTATTCAATATTCCTTCTCTTATTTTATAGTATCAAGAGAGTTATCAAGAGAGAAAGAAAAAAATAAGGGAAAATAGATAATGTTAGTATATATTAGAATTTTTCATTTTATTATTATTACTATTATTACTATAACGCTATTATATTGTTTTTGTTTCGATATATATTTCAAGTTATTTCTGGAAGCACCGTTTGGACGGGTGCGTTAACAAAGCGACGAGTTTCTCGTACAAACCGATTGTTCACGCAAATCTTAATCGCTGTAATTGTTGATGGATCGAGTGCAACGTTTATGTCGAAGGACGCGGAAGCGCGCTTGTGAATCGTCTTGATTGGGATCACGTTTAATCTCCGCTCTCTCGCTACGCCTACAATGGCGTACGGCCATCGCGGCGATCGCCATGTGCCATTCTAATATTCTTCAACCATAACGCCCCGGCCGGTACATTTATCAAGCCGATATTTATGTGAAAGCACGCACGTCGCGCTTTTAGCGGCGCACTTTCTTCTTACTCGAGATAGCTCTCGTAGCGCAATGATTAGACGAGCACGTCTGGAAAATTTTCTCTCGCCTTCGCGTGGGCTGACCGCTCATGATAACGACAATCAGTGAGATTGACGTTGCTGGAAAACAATAAATTAACACTCACTGACTGCCATAATATTGATAGCGAAAATCGTTCAACGAAGACATTATTTATGACGCGAACACAGCATGAGATAATGGATTATTTGTTTAATAAATATATAACATAAAGATAAATTTAACACTTTGCAGTTCTTTTTATTATTTAATAAATAAAAAATATAATTTTCACGTCAAGATAAAATAATAATATTGTCCTCATATAATAAATAAGATTTTTTATACACGATATATAAAGAGAGAAAAAAGATGGAAGATTTCCTCAATTAATAATAATTATTCGCAATAATTATAGAACTTCAAATTAATCATTTACTTGTCAAACTGTTAATTTGTAGTTAAAGGAATTAATTAGTGAATGACGCGGAAGTGACCTTTCAAACTGTAAACACGCAATTTCACCACGCGCAATGCATGTCGCTCCTAACATCTTCCTGAAAGCGAGAAAAGTCGACAACCCGTTCAAGTGGCAAAAAATTTCGATAAAATATCGACGTCGTTCATTAAGTGAAGAAGCTTATCGTGCGTCAAAGTCGTCGATGCATCTGCCAAGTGGTCAGCTTGTATACCGCCATTCTCGCGTGCCTTATATTGACGTTAATATTTAAACTGTGTTGAAGATGGTAAATCTCTTGATATTTTTTACTAAAACAATAAACAAGTTCTAATATATACTTATCATTCCTTTGGCTTATTATGGGTTATTCCTATGACTTATCTATATTTTTTTAGGCTTTTCTATTCTTTCTTTTGTTTTCTTATATTTATACACATCATTGTTTAAAATTATTAATCTTCCAAGACGTTGCATCACAACATAAGAAAGAATCTAAAATTATAGTTAATGTTCGAGATAATATTATATGTATTGTTCAAATAAATTTAGTTCAAATAAATTTTATGCGAGAAATTTAATTATTAATTTTCTTAAATTAATTTCTTTAATCAAAATTTGAAAATAATTTTTTTAATTTTAATTTTTTAATTTTTAATTTTAATTTTTTTAATTTCAAATTGTTCTTCCAAGTTTAAAATATTTTCCTATGTTAACAGAATATTCTACATTTTAAATATTCAAACTGTAATTAATTCTATAAAATCAGCCTATATGTAGAGAAGGAATATATTTTACGAGAAAATTCTATAAAATTACGAATATACATATTCACATATAAAGCGCATTAATTAACGCAGGTTGTGTGACAGAGCGCATTGCCTCGGCGTACGATATAGTTTCGTTCATCGTGCGGGCTTAATTGACTCGAAACTTAATTAAGCGCTGGTCGAGGGAGCTCGAGAATCTCCCACCGAGCATAAAGAATGATCAGATCGAATTGAAGCAATGTTTTAATCGTCTTGTAAACTGCATCTCATGGCCGAGTGTATTTCGCTTCGGGAAATCGATCCCATGAATCTTAGCGTATCAACCATTTTCCGTCGCGCCTCCGTGTGCCACTTAATCCACTAGTCGTCAAGCTGATTAATTAATTGCGATGATTACTAATTAACGTCGCCATATAAATCATGTAAAATTCTGCGGTAAACAGTTCCAAAATCCAATTTATCCAATTACGTAATGATCGCCGCAATTTATAATATGTATGACTCTTACGTTTTTGATCGGAAAATTTATTTTGCATTCTCGCCTTTTTTTTAGCATGTATTTATATATTATGATGTTAATTAATTACCTTCTCATCGCATTTACGTTAAATGAGACGCTAATATGAGAAGTATTAGCAGGCAAATACATGAAGCTTAATATCAGTACGCTAAAATATGATTCGATCGAACAGAAATTACTATTTACATGTTGATCAATCCGTTCCACTGATTCTATCTGATTTTCTCACATATATATTTGTCAAATAGCTCGACAATTCTTCTAATCGATTCTTCATTAATGTTCCGCGACGATAATATTTTATATCGTCAAATTATCAACTATAAATTTCTCACTTCGTTTCGTCTCTATCGTGCTCTCTCTTTCCGATATATATATATATAAAATTTAATAATTAATATGTTATGACATTAATTTAATAGCTAATAGAAACACCAAATATTTCTTCAATTATTTTTTGAGACATAAATCTCCATAAAGGACTTTGTTAAAAATATTGTTAAGAATATATAATTATTACGACCAAAATGTAAATAAAATAGTTACTATATCTGATGCATTATGTTTAATATCTGTGCATAGTTTGGTTTGTCATTTCTCTTTATTTCAGGACGTCAATAAATATTTTCGTATATTTTCTCATAAACGCGACGTTTTCCACATTTTGTACAATCGATTGTATTCGAACGGCGACGCGCAAGACTACATGATCGGAATCCAATGTATTTTCATTCGCACGTGAAACGCACATGTCGAGATGCCAAGGATCTCAAGTGTTTTATACATACGTGTTCACGGTAGACGAGTTTTATTTGTCTGTGGGAAGGATCGCCTTGCGGATTTCTCAGCAGTCACGAAATGACGAATTCCCGGTAACAACATTTATTATATGAGGCGCGATATAACTACCGGACACTTTTTCCAATAATAGATAGAGAGAAGGTTAAGAAAATAAATAGCAACCTAATAGCTAAGCATTAATATTTACATGAACAAGTTAAATGATAAGCTTCACGATTTATATTTTTGTTAAGAAAAAATTATATTAAAAAATACTGTATTTTAATAAATATTTGTTAAATAATTCAAAGTAAGTACTTACTAAATTTACTTACTAAATATAAACATATTTATTTGATCATTAAAATCATTAATTTGATTTAACTACAATATCATTTTTTATTGAGTAAATATTTCTTATTACAAGTAAATGTTATCTATTGTAAGAATTATTTATCGTCAGTACTATTCAATGAAATATGCAAGATTTAGTAATTTTTTTTCAATATACCTTTTTATGTCACTGTAGAATTTACGAATGGAGAAAGATGGCGTTTTAAGAATGTCATAAAATTAATTGTAAGTATGGCTTAGTAATATGAATGATATATGTACATGCATCTCGTTTCAGTCTGACTGTTTTAGAACTGAAGAAGTTAAAAGAGTTAAAAGATCATCGAATAGAGTCAAGTTTAACTCCGTTTTTTACATATCCTCAAAGGAGAGAGAGAGAGAGAGAGAGAGAAAGAGAGAGAGAGAGAGAGAGAGAGAGAGAGAGAGTTTAGTAATTAGAAAATTATTTCGAGATTAGACGCATCTGTCTATTTCGTCGAACGTATCTTCGAGCATATATCGTTTAAGGTCAATACTTGATATTCTGTTGGTATTAAAATCACGAGTAACTAATTGCAAAAATGGTTTTGCCACGTTTCAACGCCATAATTCATTCAATAATTATTTACAAGGGCATCTTCGATTATTAAAGGGACTTACTGATCAAAAAATTAATTGCACTCGCAAACGTGCTTCTTTATTAATAATATGAAACTCAAAAAGCTGATATTTCCTCAGAACGTGGTGCGTAACGACATGAAGTCTCATAATTCTCATTCATATACATATACATCATACATCGCGAATTTGGCTCACGCGCGCACACGTTATAAATGTAAAACTAGATTTACGTTAATGCATATATCTCGTTATTTATTTCGCGCTTACATGAGATCCCGCGCGAGATCTGGTCTGTTACTTTCCACTTTATATCAGTATGCTTCTCTCCACTTCGCGATACGTAACCGGCTTTTTATCGCAAACCTTCCAGTATATGTAATTGCATTATAAATCCGTCTTCTGTTAGATTGACGCATAAGTAATGTTCGTTTCTAAACACGTTTCAAATACACTGGGTAAATATGTTTCATAATACTCTCAAATACGGTTTTGTGCAGCCGTAAATCTGCCAAGGATTATGACGGCAAATGAGGAGAAAATTTAATCTAATTTGCTGCAAACTATATTAAAAATGGATAAGACTTCCTGATAATATCTCTCAATAACACATAATTAAAATATTTCAAGCAATGTAAATTATATGTGATAACAGGCATATATATTTATACCTACAAATGCTATTAAGTATAACAGTATGTATATCGTCAACAGTATTGTTATTTTATATTTATTATTTAGATATGCTTGTTAAATATGTTAATAAGTGAGTACATTAAATAATCATATAATGATGTATTTATAATTACCGATTAATTTATATACTATAACTAACGATGAATATATAATCTATTTAATTATTTATTTCGAACTGCAATCTTGTAAATAATTATATTCGTGTTACCTGTGCGTTATCTCATTTTCTAATTTGCAGTATAGCTACGTGATTATTTCTCCTCGAAGACGAAAGTTTCTCGTAACACGACTAGATTCAATCATAAGAAAACAATCGAATAGAACATTCAGGAGCTATGCAAGCCATAAAAGTACCGTAATGGAAATAAAAAAAAAATCGAGATTTGTCCGCGTGCTTTCTACGCGACTGTGCGACGAGTGTCAACTCGTGCAGTTTTATTACAGTTGACCTAGCAATAAAATATCGCTATTTCTTGTTATGAGTACCAGCGGAAATTTATCGATGCTTTTTTCATCCTGCAGGCTCGTTCTGATTGAAAGCATACTTGTAAAAAAAAAACGAAAAAAAAGGGAAAAACAGGGAAGAGGCAAGTCGACGCGCGCACAGGTCAGAGAGATCGCGATTTCATCAACTACATTCGAGAAAATTGCTCCGAGGCTTTTCTGGCCAATCCCGCGTATCCTGGTCGTGTTTACCTCGTTCAGAAAAGTGCTCGTACACTTGATTAGTGTTACGTAAAGCGCGCAATAATTATTACATCCCAGTTCCATAATGGATGTATGTCCGTCATTTTGCATGCAAATCATAGGAGTGATTAATTGTTCCTGCGCTCCGAAATATTAATATATGTATGTATACTATATACTTTAACACGACGACTCTTCGTTTAGCCGACTACAGCGTTGATCGTGCTATCTCCGGTTAAAACGGGATATTAATGAACGATGAGATGTACGCTGGTCGTCGATAGCGACGGGAATCAAGATACATCGCAAGATGCACTCAGCGCGACGTGCACCAACCCCCCAAACACTTTCTCGTCATCGAGAATCAAGAACGATGGATCGTGCGGCGTGTCGGTCTGGTCATTACACAGGTAGTGAAGGGTCGATCGCAAAGGCTCTTTCAGCTTTCTATCGGCCATCGGCGGAAATTACACGTTGTATTCCCTTGTGTTACGAGGCATGCCGGGTATAATCGCGTTACGCTTCTGCTCCGCCATCAGGAAGACCATTACGCGCAACCGTGTTCCGAAAAGGATCCGTCGGCCGCGATCCATTGAAACGAACGCTCATCGCGTGTCGATCGATCGTTTCACTCAAGACGCGTGATATATTTCTTCGCATGTTTAGCAGTTACTTCGATCTGCGGAATGTGAGAGTGTCATCGTCCATCATTTAACCGTCTCCGGATTTAAGTAAACACAGATTTTTTCCGAACTCTAAAAACGTTAACAGCTCGAACAGGGAAAAGAATGCGTCACGCAATCCCCAAGTGTGATAAAAGTTACATCAAAGAAAGAGGATAAATAACGTATGTATATATATATATATATATATATATATATATATATATATATATATATATATATATAATATTATAATATTTAATTTTAATTTTATTACTTTATATATATTAAACAATCACAGCGAAAGCTCAGA
>Ga0157364_1003982_pt1 | contig 14567 bp, 12 predicted proteins | sample AttsexASBM2_FD_111476 | JGI IMG/M metagenome (GOLD analysis project Ga0157364, IMG submission 111476) | Fungus gardens microbial communities from leaf cutter ant in Ribeirão Preto, State of São Paulo, Brazil - Atta sexdens ASBM2 | ecosystem: Host-associated > Fungi > Mycelium > Unclassified ... | reverse complement strand
TCACTGTGGACAACTGTAAATGACTAAGAGTCATAAAACATGTCCACAGGGAGTAGTACATCATACTCCCTTAATCTGACAAGTCCATAAGCAATAAGAAGAGAAGAAGAGTAAAAAGAGAGATATGAGATTGAACCTAAGATGTTAAACCAAGTCTGGGAACTGCAAATGTCACTACTTGAGGTTATACTGCTTTAGTGAATAGATCAGCTACATTTTGTAATGAAGAAACATCTACTGGAGTGATAGCTAAGTCTTGAACTGCATTTCTGAGCCATTAATGTCACAAATCCAGATGTTTCATGTGCCTATGATGCTCTGGGTTTTTGGTAACCTCAATTCCAGACTTGTTGTCAATAAAGAATATCAATGTACAAGAGAGAAGATATTCAAATTCTGTCAAAATGTTTCTTATCTTATCTACCTGATTTCTTTACTAGCTTCTATAGCTGCCACATACTTGGTGTTATGAACTTAAGCCCTTAGGGTTGGACAAAAGAACAAACTCTTGTATTAGAGAAAACATAAGAAAACTTGATAGAGAGCTCTGTACAAAGTAGACTACCTTATATACCTAACTAAATGGTCCATGCTAACTACTGTGCACCCTATCCTAAATGACCATGTGTTATCTATAAGACCAGCATGTGGTGTATACACTGTATGATGTCATCTTCTTCCAGAACCTTCTATATCCTTCTATCATGTTTTGTAACTTTGTGACCTTTACTGTGACCAAGCCATCAGATGTGACTGATGTGTGTGTGATAGTGTGACCAATCATCACTCTAACCCTAACTCCAGAGTCTAAAAATAGAATAAAGGAAAATAAATAAAAATAAAAATAAAAATAAAGAAGAAAATGAATAAAAACTAAGTCCACTATCTTTGCTTCTGACACTTGGCCTTAGTATTAGATAGAGTGACAAAGGGCTGTTATATTAATAATTATCTTACTACTCCATCATATATTATAGTTACATAACCATCTGTAGAATAACCACTTTCTTTACATCCACCAATGTAATGTATCAGAATAAGTTTGAAATAATTTTGAATTGTCACTTTTTTTACATATCAGTTTGTAATCACTAGTTTTTTTTAAATAACAAAAATAGGTGCTTTACAGTAGTCCAGTGAATTATATGGGAATTATTATTGAATCTTCCAAGATAAGACACAGTATAAGCTATATCTGGTTGGGTTATAGTTGCAAAATATCATAAGAATCTCACTACAGATGAGTAAGGTACTAATTCTATCTTAAATTGTTCAGAAATTGTTAGAACTAACATAAACAAATTAGTTCCTAAAGAAAGGAAATACTTGATAGAATTGCAATTATTTATTTCAAAGTATTTAAGAAGTTTGTTAATATAGTAACTATTAGAATCATAAATGATAAACTTAGTTTTATTTGATTTTCTCTTTTATTTTTATTTTATTTTTTATTTTCTATTTCTGGAATCTAGAGTTAGAGTTTAGTATGACATCACTGTTATAAAATGTCACACAATCACATATCATAATGAAAAACAGTAAAAGGTTTTAGAGAAAATAATGTTATACAATATGTTATATATATATTGATCTTAAGGCAAATATATGATTATTTAGGGTAGGATAATTGTAGTGTAGCATAGACCATCAGTCTAGAGTATATAAGATAGACAATTCTGTATAGAGTTTTCTATTGAGTTCTCTTATATTAATCTAATACAAGATTTCTTTACTTAATCTACTTTAAGATCTTGTAATCTTAACAGTGACTTTGAGAAAGTGATATTGTATAAGCTTTTAAGTCTTGCTTTAAATTGAGAGGAAAAAGAAAGTAGATCCTAGATCACAAAGTTTGAAGTACTATTGTAGGTCTTAAACTGTAAAAAGTTATAGCAAAGTCATCTTTTGAAATAAAAGTAATGTTATTAATAAAAACTAGTATAATAATCTTGATATCCTCTTTTGAATATATATAGATAGAGTTGTTACTCTGAACATGTTTAAATCTAGAATATCAAGTATCAAATATAGCTTCTTGTTCCATTACTTAGCTAACTATTTCAGACTATAAAGTAACTTGTAGAGTTCACAAACAATATTTAGTTCTCTCTAATAATATCCTTTATGCTGTTTCATGTAAATTGCTTCATCTAGTTCTTCATTAATAAATACAGATAAGATTTTGAGAGATTACATTTTAAAGCTTTCTTTAGCTGCTAGTGCAATTATGAGATATAAAAAAGCAAGATAAAAAGTAAGAGCAAAAATTTCAGTATAGTTATAACCAGGCTATTGTGAATAGCCTCTTATAACAATTCTAGACCAATAGCATTTGATCTTGTTGTCTGGATTAAGTTTGAGTATTAAAGTCAAAATTTTAGTATTATAGGCTTCTTTCTACTTATTAGCATTAGAAAAGCTTATAGCTATCTTATAATTTTAAGAGTCTAGGTCAGGAATACTTCTAGCAAACTTTATAAGTTTAAATTTATCATTTATATTATTTACTCTTTTATTCTCATAAAGAGTGTTAGGCAGTAGGTTTTCTAAAAGCTAATAGACTTTTCTATGTACTAGATTGCAAGATAAATATCTCAAAAGGAAAAAAAATTGTAGCATAGATATAGAAGCTTTAAAAAAAGATATTATAAGGAGTTCAGAGTTGATAAAATTTTGATAAGGCTCATTTTCATTGTCAGAGTTATTAATATCTTAAAGAGAAACACTAGAACTAGTTTGAAGTATTACTAGAGATAGTTTTTTCTCAAAAGTAGCTTCAGATTATTCTTTATTATCCTCTTTATCTGAGAAAGATAACAATTTTGAGAAGAATAATGTTAAACTAATGGATTTAGACTGAGATATTGAGATATCAGGGATAAATTATAGTATAGAAAATGTAGATTGGAATATACTATGTCCTGTTTCAAGCTTAATAAAATTATCTTTTATTAAAATCTGCTTTTTTAAATATCTATATTCAGTAAGTGGTAGAATTATAGAATATTTAATCTTTATAACCAGTAAGATAATCAATAAAGACATATTTTTTAATATAAGGTTATAGTAAGTTTTGCTTGTCTCATTATATATATATACAGTATATTTCTATACTCTGAAATGAGATATATCAGGTTTTTGCTTATAGAAAGCTTCAAATAAAGTAATGTCAAAAGGTGAAACTGTTAGTAGTCTATTTTATATATGAACCATAAATGCTAGACAGTAACTTTAAGATGAATGTGAAAGCTTTGATTATACAAGTATTATAATAATATATTTACTTATAGTTTTATTTGCTTTCTCTACAAGACTATCTTGTTGAGATTTATTTCAAGTTGAATACTATCTTTGGATACTATGCTGAATAGTAAACTGAAGAATTTTATTTTATAAATTCTCTTTCTTTATTATTTTGAAGTTCAAGTATCTTTACATTTAGTCTATACTTTATATAATTCAGTACTTATATTCTTAATAAGTAGTAATGAGAAGAGGTTTATAAAGATTTGAATGTATAAAAGCAAATGAAGAGTTTTTTTTTAAGTCAACAATTTATTACATAAGACATGATAACAGTCCATGCCTACAGGAGGAATTATATATAGAGTATCAATATCCTAATCTTTTTTATATAATTATCCAACATAAAGGGCTACTAAAGAATTGAACTCATAACCTCAAGTAGGTTTGAGGTAGGTATAATATATATAGATGGGGAACTCTTCCACTATGCCATCTCTCTCCCAAGCAAATGAAGAGTAATAATAGTTAGTGAAAGAAGAAAAAATATTTTATATAAGATTTGAAAATTGAGTTAGGTTTTTTGTTTAAGTCTAAATTGAGATCAGTAACTAATCCTTGATTTATTTTATTTTCTATTAAGAAGAAAAATAACTCTCTTAGGCTAGTACAAGAATATCAGACTCTTGATATAATGACTATCAAGAACAAGTATTTATTCTCTCTAATCTGGCTACTAAGCTCTAAAAAGCCTATTACTTTACTAAGCTAAATGTCTAAATCAAGCTAGATAATAAGTAAAAGACAGTCTTTCATATAAACTATAAACTTTTTAAACTCTTAATAATGTTTTTCAATATGAACAACAGCTTTATTATATTCCAGACTATGATAAACAATATCTTCCAGGATCTCATAGTAGAAGATATCAAGATACACTATCATAATAATATTTTAATCTTCATCTAGATATTACATAAGCATTATAGAGTTATCTGTAGGATTATGGAGGTTTTAGCTAAGTACAAACTATTCTTATGTTTGACTAGCAGTAGATCAAATACCTAAGTTTGGTAATTTCAGAAGATCAAGTTAAGATAAACCCAGTCAAGGTAGCCAAAGTTCAAGATTAACCTATCCCATAGAATTATACTAAGCTAAAAACCTTCTTAGACTTTGTTAGTTTTTACTAGCAGTTCATCTATAGTTTTCAGCTATCATATGGTTTCTTTTTCAATCTCACTAATAACAATAGTACTTGAATATAGATCTCAGACTTATAAGTGATATTTGATGTCCTGAAAACTACTATCATCTTTATAACTATTCTAGTCTTCCCAGATGTTGTTATTTCCTTTTTTATTAAAGTAAATAACTCCAAGTCCTCTCTCAGAAGTCAAAGATGGATAGTAAGTAACATTCAGTAGCTTTCTTCAGCAAATCTCTTTCTTTTGTTAAGTATAACTATGGAATCCATGATAAAAAATTGTTAGCAATCATCTAAACTACCAGAAAATAATAACATTTCTTGGAAAGTACATCAAACTCCACAGAAATCTGGACAGATCATAGAAATTTAGAGTATTTCATGACAGCTAAGAAATTCACCACAAGAAAGTATGGTATCTAACAAGATTTGATTTTATCTCATATTACTATCTTAGTAAGTCTATAGATAAATCAGTACTATCTCAAAGACTAAACTATATCAATTACTCACATAACAATAAGAATATAGTCTTAATTAAGCTAGAGTATCTAGTAGTATATATAATGAAAGAGCTGGTAATTGAAGGAGAGAAACATAATCTTTTCATAGACATCTACTAAAGAAATATAGCTAGTTACCAAGAAAAACCAATAGCTCATATAGCTAAAGAACTTTGTTAATTAGGCTCCAAGTCAATATAGTTTTCAGAATAGTCAGAAATGAATTAATTGCTTTTCTTTCAGGAAAAAGTCTATGTCTCTAATGTTTTGGACTTGCAATGGCATATTATGTCTCTCTATCACAATATAAAGGCTGTTAGGTATGTTAGACATTAAAAGACTCCAGAGTTGGTGTTATAAAGCTACTAATAGCTGCAAATATCCAGATATATCAGTTAATATATTAGTACATGTGATCTATACTTGTGGATTAAGCCTGTTTATTACTCATTTCTTAGAGAATTATATTTGTTACCTATACCAAATACAAGATGAAAGACTATTAGTATCAACTTTGTTGTAAAACTCTCAGAGAGATTCATTGTGATAATAACAATAGTAGACTTGGTTTTTATAAAGATGGAAGAAGAAAAAGTGAAAAGTATGTTAGATTAGCTAACTCCAAAAGGAGTCAAAAATATACAGAAGTTTTTAGAACTAGCCAACTATTACAGATGGTTCATTAAAGACTTCATGTTTATAGCCAGATCATTACATGATTTAGCAAAGAAAAACTAGAAATAAGATTGGACAGAGAAACAAGAGAAGATATTTAGAGAGTTAAAGAAGAAGTTTACAAAAAAACCAGTGTTAACAATACCAAATTTAGATTTAAAAAATGAGAATAAAAGTAGATATATTATATTATGCAACAGGAGAAGTTTGATTGATGGAATGTAAAGATGAACAATAAAAACTAGTAGCATACTTGTAAAAATCTCTAAATAAAATGGAAAGAAACTATGAAATCCATGACAAGAGAATGTTAGTAGTTATCAGAAGATTGGAGAACTAGAAACATTTATTAGAAGGCACAAAGCTCAAGTTTAAGGTATGGAAAGACCACAAGAATTTAGAGTACTTTATGAAAACATAAAAGTTGAATCATAAACAAGCTTGATGAGCATTATATTTGTTGAGATTTAACTTTACTTTGAAACATGTACTTGAAAATCAAAAACTAATAAAAAGAATAGATTTGGAATTTGGTAAAAGTAGTAGTAGAAGAACTTCAAGTAAATATAGTAGAAAAAATAGAAAAGACTAGAGATAAAAACAAAGAAGTAATTAGAGTAGTAGAAGAGATAAAAAAAGTGAGAGTAAAAGTATTAAGAGACAATAAATAGCAGGTGGAGTAAGAGTCAGTATTAAAAGAAGAAAAAATTTACATACTACCAAAAGATAAGAAGTTAAGAATAGAGATAATCTACTTATACTGTAATGTACTAGTAGTAAGACATAAAAAATAGTGGAAGACAATGGAGCTAGTAACAAGAAATTACTAATAGCCAGGAGTAATGAAGAATATAGAAAAATATATAGATAGATACAATATATATCAACAAATAAAAAAACAGAACAGAGACACTAGTAGAAAAGTGGATAGTAAATAAGATACCAAAAAAACTATAGACACATCTAATGGTAGACTTTATCATAAAGTTGCTATTAGTAACAGTAAAGGATTTTAGTAGGTTATTCAAGATGGTTTATTTTATAGCAACAACAGAAGAGACAATAGCAAAGAAATTAGTAAGATTGTTTAAGAATAATGTATGGAAGTTATATAAACTATTAGAGAGTGTGATTTTGGATAAAGAATCATAGTTTGTAGTAGAGTTGATGAAGAAGTTGAATAGAATGTTGAGTATTAAAATGGACAAATTAAATATATAAACAATTAGAACAAGTTCTTTATGAATCATAGACAAAAAAATTGGCCAGAATGGCTAGTGACAGCAGAATTTGCAGTAAACAACAAAGTATATTTAGTAACTAAAGTCTTACCATTTATAATAAATTATAGGAGAAAATTAAAAATGGGAATAAATACTAGGAGAAAAGGAAAAGTAGAAAAGATAACAAAGTTTGTGAAGAGAATGAAAAAGGTTCAAGAAGAAGTAGGAGCTGTATTAAAGAAAGCTTAGGAGAAAATAAAGAGGTAAACAGTAAGAGAAGAAAAGAAGTTAAAGAATAAAATAAATCATATATTAGTTTATATATCATTAACAAGATGGTATCTACTAATATATTCAAATTATGACTACCAGCTTTAATAAGAATTCACTCAGTTATAAACATCAGTTGAGTAGTAAGATAAAGAAAACAAGTAAAGAGACAAAAGGAAAAAGAAGTGAAACTGATTGAAGTAAAAGATATTAAAGAATAGAAGGTAGAGAAAATTTAAAATAAAATAAGAAGTAGTAAAGTATCTAATATGATGAAAGAAATTTATAGTAGAAAATAGTATATAGGAGAGAGAGAAAGATTTAAAAAATGTAAAAGAAGCAGTAGCAAAGTTTGAAGAAAGATTGAATGCAGAAGTAAGAGAACAAGAAAAGTTAGAGATAGCAAAAGAAAAAAACTTTGAGAGAAAAAAGTTATTAGGGAAAGTATATAGCAAAAATGTTATATAAATGGAATAACAGAAAGTTTGAAAATGAATATTTAAAGAAGTTGGAAAGAAACTAGCAAAAATGAAAGTCAGTTTGTCTAGAGGAGAAACCTTGAAGAGAAAGGTAATGTTAGAAATAATAGACTTGGTTTATTTTTCTTTCTTATTTTTATTTTTATTTTTATTTATTTTCTTATTCCAGACTTAAAGGATTATAGGATTATAATATAATATCATATATAACTGTTATAACTGTCATAAGTCAGTTACACATGTCACTATTACTATTATATAATTATATATTATATAGAAAAATGTAAAAGGTTCTAGAACAATAATATTATACAATATGTTTATTACATGTTAATCTTATGAATAATATATAAATAATATATGTGTTTTGACAGCTACTAACTAAAACAGTCAATAACATGCTAAGTAGTCTTGGAAATCACAAAAAAACTCAATAAGAAGCTTTTAATATATTTCTACACTATATATATTACTATTACAAGTTCTACTCTAAACTACATATGTTGTCTATAAATATATTATACTATTACTACAAGATAAATATACCATAGTCATATCTTTGATATCATTGTTTTAGTTTCTTTTATATTGTTTCAGATATATAACATTATATATCTCTTTATCATCTAAAAAATAAAGAAAAGAGAAGTCAAATCAAGAAAAATAGATAAAAAGAAAATAAAATCAAAATAAAATATAAAAGTTCAAGTATATAATAACAGCATGGTCTTTAGGGTAAATTATTATTAGTCTTGTACAAACCACTAGCTAGTATATATATAAGATAAACACATTATATTAGAAACTCTATTGAGTTCTTTTATATTAATCTAATATAAAGGTTCTGAATATTTAAAAAAGAACCATTACAAAATAAATAACTTACTTATTTATGATATCTCAACTTGAAGTTTACTCTTAGAGATTTAGAAGTAATTTAGAAGTTTAAGAAAATAATGATGAATAATGAATAATAATTGATGAAAGTGTACCCAAGGTTCAAACATCACAAATAAGTAAATAGTTTAGTTTGTAATAGTTTGTTAAACTTAAAATCTAATTTTCAGATATAGAAGTATATATACAAAATAGTGATGGTCTGTATACAAGTTGTTTCCATTATATAATCAAAACTCATACCTCTTTTTTTTTTTTAAATCAACAATTTATAATGTGGGGCATGATGGCAGGCCACAGTAACTACTTAGTAGCTACAATACATTGATGGGTGAACTATATTACTGTACTCTACTTTTGAAAGAGCTTCTGTTGTTTTCTACCATACCACTCTCAGTTGAAACAGTTGTGCCAATATGAACAACTATGGCTATCCACTTGATGGTCACCTTTGCAGTTCATGCATTTGAAGATGTGTGAATATGGCTCATCTTTCTTGGTGGCCAAATGATTCACTTTCTTGTTTTCTATGTAGTACCATGCTTTTTCTCTGTGGTGTTTGGTATTGTAAGCTCCATAGTACTTGGCGCACCTGGAGATATGAGAATGACAACTAAGTATCGAATGCCTCCATTTCCAACAGTTCTTACACTGTGGAATACCTGGATTCATGTTGGTATCTTTGATGGTAGCAATGAATCGTCCAATGTTGAAGTAACAATTGATAATGTTCTTTGCCAAAAAACCACTCTGGGAATCTCAGATGTTCACCCAGACCACTGCTATGTCTGATTTCGGAGATGCTTTGATAATGCGAGGTTTTGAGGCCAAGACAACATCTTTGAACAAGTGGGTTTCTTTGAGAACACCCTCAATATAATCAGAGGAAATGACATCCTGATTGATTTTATATAAGAGTTCAATAATCTTCATATATGACTTGGACTTTGAGAGATGCAGACTCTCAATTGAGTTTGAGTCGACATTTTATATGCTCTTGAGATATTTCTCAATTGTTGATAAATTGAGATCATTTGCTGGCTTGTTAGTAGTGATGACAATTCTATTGTTTGTGCTTCGAATGAAATCTGTGACTATGTTTGATTTGGAGTTTTTTAGACATTTGTTGACATTAGCAATGTGAATATGAGCTGAGTTGATGATCAACTTAGTAATATATTTAGCCATTAGTATAATGACCTCCTTCCTTGATGGCCCTCTAGTTGTCATGTTGATCTTGGGCTTTTTATTACCCTCTCTACTATTTCTGATTTTCAATACTTTTCCTACTTTGTTTGTTGACAAAGTAGGAAACACTTCTTTGATTTGCACAATGTCTTCAATGTGTAAGAGATTCAATTTTGAAGCCTGTGTATAGGACTTCTTCATGTTTGAAGGTTTGGGACCCTTCTTGATGGTAATCTCAATAGTCTTGTTGGGAGAAGATGGGGCCACCAATATGTTTGTAGTAGGTAGAGGAGCAGCCTCTGCAGAAGACAGAGGGGAAGGGTTAGACATCATCATGTTTGAAGTTGTGGTTGAAAGCTGATTTTGTCTATAAAGAGGTATGATACACTCTCCAACACATTTCCTAATAGTCAGAGTCTTTGCTTTGTCGAAAATGAGATTATCCCACTTTGCAGCATATATAGTGTCGATTAACTTCTAGAGATATTCAACAACCAGTATAAACTCTCTCCCTGGCAGCTTGTTTGCTGGATAATATTTGATATAAGTCCTTATTCTTCTGATAGACTTATAGATTGATTTGGCATCTTTGAAAACAGTATCCTCCATTCCAAATATGGATAACATATGGTGAGCTCCATCCCAAGAGCCTGTGATTGCCAGTTGATCTTCACCGTAATCTAATACAGAAGGTGCAGCAAATTCTGCCCTATTCTTGCCGTTTGAACTCTTATTATGTAATAAAACATGAGGTGATAGAATATGTTCACTTGCAGGAGCAACACATGGAGAAGGTGAGGCAAGAGCTTATGAAAGATCCATGCTCCAGTCCATGTCTGAGTCCTCTAATGGCCTCTGGAAGCCAGGGCTTAGAAATGAACTAACAAATGCTGACAACTGTTTCTTATTGTTGGATAGTTTTGATGCCATGTTTAACTTGCTCATAATAATGAAAAAAAAATAAAGAAAGTACAAATTACTACTATTTCCTATAAGCACTAACCACACAAGATGGTGGTAAGAGAAAAGAAGCAATGAAAACTCATACCTCATGAGACTATCATTTATTATAGTAGATATTAGATTAATTTTAAAAAATAACTAATTATATTACTATATTGATATGCTTATATCTCTATGAATACTGATTACTATAAGATATATAATAAATTATTAAAAACAGTTTAATAAGTGTTTTCCAACATAAGTTTGATTGTAGAAATTTATTTAGTCATTTCTAAAATAATAGCTAATAAAACTTTTATTTGGAACTTTCTAATATAACTTAGTTTGGAAGAATTAGACTACTGGTTGTAGAAATACAAGTTAAATAAAGTTTATAACAGTTTATAAACTGATAAAAGTAGAAGTCTGTTTTTTGAAAGAAGAAATCTTAATAAAAAAGTAATATCAGAGTTAAAGCTAATAGACTTAATTTTTTTTAATTCTTTCTTATTTTAATTTTAATTTTAATTTTAATTTTATTTTTACTTTATTAAAACATAGTTAAAAGATAGTAATATGACAATAAAAACACTTCTTTTTCTCTTACTACTATCTTGTATAGTATATTATGGTCTTAAATCCTTAAGGTTGGATAAAAGAACAACTCTTGTATTAGAGAAACACAAGAGAACTCAATAGAGAGTTCTTTACAAAATAGTCTACCTTATATACTTCTATAGATGGTCTGTGCTAGCTACTATGCATCCTACCCTAAATAACTATGTGTAAAGCATGAGGTTAACATGTGGTGTCTATGTTGTATGATGTTACTTTGTTCCAGAACCTTCTACTTCCTTTTCTTAAGTCTTATAATCAATGTTATGACCACACTATTAGATGTGACAGTGTAATCAATCACTTCTAACCCTAATTCCCAGAGTTCTAAAAATAGAAAGATGAAAGATAAATTAAAAGGAAAATAAAATAAGAAAAGAAAATAAGGAAAAAAACTAAGTCCATCATTTTCGATCTTGATATAGTAGTATTCATAAGAGAATTAGTGAATATATTGTATTCTATTACTAGTTACTACCTTAAGTACAACAATTATGAAATCCAAGAAGTTTAATTCAAAAAAATTTACATTTGACCTTGTATTTTCTAAAAGTTTATTTATTTCTCCATTTCTCAGTAGTTTAAGAAATGTAATATCCAACATACCTATGTTTGATATAAACTATACAGAGAAAGTTGCCTAGACAGCCAACATGTTAGTAAGTGGTTAAGTTGATAACAAGATATTACAAGAATCAACTATACTTTATGTCTTTGTTAAACCTGCTATTATTTGAACAGCAAAAGAACATATATCTATATCTCACATCCAAGACATGAATAATACTATAGCTGACCTGATTTTGAAGTCTATAGCTATTCTTTATGAGATAAATCAATCTGTGGACTCTAATCTGTAGAATAGTATTTTTGCTCCAATTTTAATATTTGAAGTTGATCAATACATATTATGTAATATCCAAAACATTATCTGTTCCCTGCTTTGTATAACAATGTTCATCAAACAACAATCTTTAGACAATAAAACTAAAAAGAATATACTTCCAATTTCTAAATTTAAAGCTATTATGTAACAGCTCATTAGTGTAATTTACAAGTTTAGATGGAACAAGCTTATTGTAGATAACAAGAATAGATCTTTCTAACAATATGTGTTAGCACAATTTAATAGGAGAAAGATTATAACTTCTTCTAATTTTAGAAAGAAATCTACTGAAATTTCAAGAATTTCTCCTTTTATTCTATCTAGGCTAAGCAAAGAAACTTTGGCCAAGTCAAAGTTCAACAAGAAGACAAACAATAATAAGAATTCTTATGCATATACTTCAAAATCCAATGTAGAAAAAATTATCTGTATTAAAGATGCCTTTCTAAAGTTATCTACTAAGAAAGTTATCAAAATCAACATAATTACCAAAGACCTGTTAAAAAAGCAAATTATAATCTCTATGAGTAAAAACAATTCTGAAGTCATTAGTAATTTTACTAACTTTCATATATTAAACATCACCACTGATTTCATTTGAGTAGAAAATAATAAAATCATTATCACTACCAACAAAGTGTTAACTGCTCAAAATATGAGTATTATTGAAATATATCTCAAAGAAACTGAGAATATCAACTTGGACTATATTGACAGTTCTCACCTTCTCAAGTCCAAGTCATACTTGAAGATTCTGAGTCTTTTATATACCCTTAACAACACCAATCTTCCTATTACTTCCAAAATCATTGAAAAAGTAATCAAGAAAACACATATTTTTAATAACATTATACTAGTATCAAAACCTAAAATCATTAAAACATCCTCCAAATCTGACATAGCAATAGTTTGAATTAATATTTGGAACTCACAGAACAAATCCAAGGCCAAGAGCATTATTAACTGAAAATTCAATATTAGATGATATATTACTATGGTATATGGTATAAACATAAACTTTAGAGTTCTACAGTACAAGAATTGTTGGAAATAGAACTACTCAACTTTACATATCAAGTATACAGGTCTAGATGTATCAATTGCAATAAACCACATAAAACTGAGTACCATAGGAAAATAGTATGGTGCTATAAAGAAAATTTGAAGACTAATTCCTCAATACTCAAAATAAAGAAAGAACAAGCCTTGTCCTCACATATTTATATGCAATTACTGCAAAGGGGAGTACCAAGTAGACAGCAACACTTGTCTATTCTGGAAAAATCATTTTTATAAGGAGTAACATGGTAAAAACAACAGTAGAAGTAGAATGACATTAACATACTTAGTAGAGTAATTTTTTCTATTTTATTCTATTTTTCTTTTTCTTTTTCTTTTAGTTTGTATTTAAGTAACTATGTAGTTATTATAGTCTATTATCATGTCCCATGTAATAAATCATTGATTTTAAAATTAAAAAAAAGATAGTAATATAACATTATATGTGACTGTTATAATAATCACAAAAAGTAATAGCTATTATAGGTTTGGTCATACATTATAGTTATATTATTATATTATCTGAGATCTAATAATGGCCTCTTAGAAGTTCAAAATGAGTTAGCAAGCATTATCCGATAATACAGAAAGCAGAGATTAGAATGACCTTTGGCTTCAGCTTGTATGCTACACCTCTACAAGTCACACTGATCACATATTTCAGATAAGATACTCAGTGACATAACTGGTGGATAAGTCCACTGGAAGATGGGAGGTGTGTTGTCACTAACACTGAAAGTTGGTAGTAGTTTTAGTTGATTTTCAGGATAAGGCTTATAGTGTAAACTACCAGTTTATATACTAAGGGAGACTACTAAGCATTACCCTAGTTTCCAGTGATCCTTAGTTGTCAGGGGTGAAGATCCATGGAGTTAGTAAGGGTCCAGCAAGGATATCTGAGGTGGAATGGAGACAAGTGATCCACACTGGAAGAGCTTAGTGTGGATAAGAAAGGCATCATCTATGGATGTAACACTCCAGACCGGTGCCTTAACATCTTTCAGTCTTAGTAATAGCTCTCAGAAGATCAACAACCTTGCTAGTATCACGTTTGAAGCATATGTCGATTTGCATATGTCGATTTTACACTTCACTTCGAATTCAGGTTTATTAATTTCACACTCCTAGCATCATTCAAGCCATCGCTACTGTCGTCTCCGGTTCCGTCTGGCATTTGCATGGAAGCTGGGTCTTGTTACCATAACTTGCTTTCCTCTTGTCCTCTCCACTGGGTATATCCACCTTGTAGTACTCTTCTTTCCTAATGCATTTATATCTGATGTTCTCAGAGATCGGCAAAACAAGCAAGGCCACGAAGAATCGGCTCAGATGGCTTGTGAAGCCAATGACGCTATTCGAACAGCTGTCTCGCTTACT
>Ga0157364_1003981_pt1 | contig 14568 bp, 18 predicted proteins | sample AttsexASBM2_FD_111476 | JGI IMG/M metagenome (GOLD analysis project Ga0157364, IMG submission 111476) | Fungus gardens microbial communities from leaf cutter ant in Ribeirão Preto, State of São Paulo, Brazil - Atta sexdens ASBM2 | ecosystem: Host-associated > Fungi > Mycelium > Unclassified ... | reverse complement strand
GCAATTTTGTATGTAAACTGATTTACTATATTTGCTGGGAAAAGAATCTAGTTGCATTAATCGAAACTAGTTAAAAATGGATAAATTAGACTTTTCCGATTGAATTTATCTATTATAATTCTAGTTGAGTTATCAGAATTCTGATTAATATAATCAGAATATTTTGGTTCATTAATCTTTAACCTTTATAGAAGAAATTTTTCTTAGTGTGATTAATTCAATTAAAAATTTTGATAATAATTTTGTAAGGTAAAAAATTTTCATGAATATATTATGTATTAATAAAATATTTTTTTAAATAATTTTGTTGAAGTGATATTTGAATATGAAATCGTTAATTAGAAAAACTGATGCCGCAAAAACAAAAGATAACGCTATGATTGTCAACAGAATTATCTTTTCATCTCTTTGATTATCGACAGTCGAGCCTCCGCAGATCCGTCAAGCCTTCGCCGAAGAGACTCTTCAACCCGGACCGAGTATGTTTTTGAAGTGCGTTGCCAGCGGGAATCCTACCCCCGAAATTACCTGGGAACTTGATGGAAAACGGTTGTCGAACACCGAGAGACTGCAAGTGGGACAATACGTCACGGTCAATGGTGATGTCGTGTCGCATCTGAATATTTCGAGCATTCATACCAATGATGGTGGTCTCTACAAGTGCATCGCTGCGTCAAAGGTGATTCTCTTGATTTTTTTATTAAATTTTTTTATATAAAAATATGTAGACTTATTTTATTTAAATTTTGTTTATCAATCATTAATAAATAAATATATGTATAATAATAATGCAATTATAGGTACATAAAACATCCTCAATGATGTATTAGAAAAGACACGATAAATAAATAAAAGTCAAAAGAAAATTAATAATATATTAAAATTATTATAAAAATAAATATTATTTTTTAATAAATCTATTTTTAATTTACTTTTCATTGGATGTAAAACATTGTGTTATTTTATGGTCAAGGCTGTATATGTCTTATATATAGGGATCCGTCTGTAAAGTCTATAACAACGCTTAATTCCTGAGATCATTTTGAAATGAAAATTTTAATATCGAGGCTGTAATAGTTTTTTGAATTATTGTATAAGCATTTAAAGTTAGCGAATTATACCGAATAAAATTCGTGCGCTTAAGTATGGTTGGATTTTCCATTGTATCACATCTGAACGCTCGAATTTTAGGCGGTATGATTCGATAACTTTAAATGCTTATAATTTAAAAATTATTATAGCCCCCCTTGATATTATAATTTTTGTTTTAAAATGATCTCAGGAATCTAATTTTAAGTGTCATTACGATCTTTATCGGACACCTGTATAATTTTTTATTTAAATCCTTTGTGGATATTCTAAAATATTTGTGCAATGTTTAATTCTGTCAGGTTGGAGCTGCCGAGCATTCTGCCCGTCTCAACGTTTATGGTTTGCCGTTTATTCGTCATATGGACAAGAAAGCTATCGTTGCTGGAGAAACTTTGCGTGTCACTTGTCCTGTTGCTGGATATCCGATCGAAAGTATCGTTTGGGAACGAGATACCAGGGTCCTGCCAATCAACAGAAAACAAAAGGTCTTCCCTAATGGCACACTCATCATCGAAAATGTTGAACGAATGAGCGACCAGGCAACCTATACTTGCGTGGCACGTAATGCACAAGGTTACAGTGCACGTGGAACACTGGAAGTTCAAGTCATGGGTAAGTTTGACATTTTGTTTTCCTAGTATTTTTCTTCGAATATAATATTTCAATTTCATATAAATATTTTTTGTTCATATAAAATAATACCTTAAAAGTAAAAGAATGATTAACATTTAATACGTTCCGTGCCGAATCAAATTTATTTATCATGTCATCATGTCGATGACCTACGCGACATAGTTATTACCACGCGGTTATAGGATGCGTCACCAAAATTCGGATAAATTTCAATTTAAATTTTCCGCTATATTGTGCTTCTGCCAGAGGTTGTTGTCCGAGAAAGCCTGATGCTTCTAGTAAACAGTCAAAATCTCAAAATGGCAGCGAAACCAAGTGCGGAGTATAATTCGCGCTGGGCGCTCAGCAACGGAAATAATTCGATTCTTTGGATACCCGAGATCAACCGTTTATGACATTGTGGCAAAATATACGGCTTTAGAACAGTCCAAGGTTCTAGTATGTCAGCGGGGAAGAGTCACTCAAAAGAATACACCGCGAAGATTTCCACAATCATTAAAAGAGCTCGATTTCAGATGACTCAGAGCAATTGTTGCGAAAATTAGCATCGATTGTTGGTGTAAGCGAGCCAACAATGCGTCGAATTGCCGAGGAGGACTTTCGATACAAATCATACATATTAAAGATACGACAGATGCTCTCTGAGGCTGCCAGGACAAGCCAAGTTGTTCGCCTCGGCTCCCATTCTCGCCTCCCAACAGCCCAGAATTTAAATCTCTTGGATTACTACGTATGAAGCGTAGTTGAAAGAATCACAAACAAGTTTTGGCATCCCAATATGACGTCATTAAGGACCACTATTGAGGCAGCATTCGTCGGCATGGACAGCGTGCGTGCGAACGCTTCAGAACCGAAAATAGAGGCCGTCATTCAAGCTAATGGGGGATATATCGAATAATTGTGTTCTATGGGGATTGCCCAAGTACCATGGATGAAAGGATTTTTTGTAATATTTAATTTTTTATTATAAACATTTTGTTTAAAGAAATCGTTCGATTTGTCCAGATTTTGATGACACATCCTATAGTATCGCTGCGCTTATTTTAACGCCGAGACACTACCATATCTCTAAATTTGTGAAATAAAATTAACGAATTCTATATTATTTTTATATTTAACATAAATTCTAGATATTTTTCATGAATTCTGTACCATTTTGGTTACGAAACCTATTTTTTATTTGATGCTTTTCTCTAAAATAAAAAAAATTAATTTTTTCATCTCTATTTTCCAAAATATCTTCCGACCTGAATGGAAAGTCTAGCGTATGTCACCAATGATCCACGCGGCACGGAACTTATTAAGAGAATTGAGTTTTAATGAAATATTTATTTAATATTAAGGTGGAATATTTAAATGTAACAGAATATTCATAAATTAAATAGAAATTTATTCTATCATTAATATTATAATCTTAAATACATTTAGCATAAATAATATATACAATAATTAATATGCACAGAACAATTAATGTTCTGTTTAGCAATTAATTGTTTATCGTTTAAAATAATCTGTCTCCTAAATAATTTCGAAAACAAAGGATATATTTATATTTTCAGTCATCGGCCAACAAATCGACCGATCAACGAGATAAATGTATTAACTATAATAATATTAGGATAGCAAACGTTTATTTGCAGCTATTCTCTTTACAACAGATTTTCGTGTCTGTTACGTAATCATCAATATACTTTGTTACATCGCACCGTTTCGTATTGATTATGGTACTGAGCCGGAAGCAAATTGTTTATTGAGGATGTTGTTCACGCATAGGGAACATGTCGTAGACTTTAAAGGGTGCGATTGTAGGACACGGGCACGGATTCAGAAACTGCATTTAGTGGACCGATCATTTAATAAAATCATTTAATAAACGTAGAGCAAACGTACATCTACAGAGAGGACATACATTTGTGGAAAGTCTGGGAGTTGGTATGGCGGTGGCCGATTAAATCGTTAGTAAGAAAATGTTGCACTTGTTTTCAATTCAGATCTCTCTTCTCCCATTGCGCAACCGTCTCGCGTAGCAACAAATGCCACGCATTCGTGCGTGTTATATGCATTGTTTCATGCTGACAATGAGATAAGACAATGAGATACTAAGTTTTTCCGCAGCACATATTGAATTCACATACCTAAGACAAAATCAAATTTCAGCATTCTAATAATTAAGAAAGAACATCTTGAATTGTCGCACAATCCGAATATTCCCGCTGCAATTCGAGATTGAATGTAACGTGTCTATAATATCCACGAGCGTGGCATATTGACGCGGGACGCACATAATCGTATACATCCATACATCGCTCCTCCATCTTCAGTGCCACCGATCGTTCAAGAGTTTGCGTTCACGAAGCTACCGATGAATGCCGGGGAATTTGCAAATCTGCAGTGTATCGTGTCAAGCGGTGACCTGCCATTGAACATACGTTGGAGCTATCCCGGAGAAGAGATGGGCGGCTCCTCCGGCGTACTCGCAAAGAAGGTCGCGGATCGCGTTAGCATGCTCATGATCTCAGTCATCACCGCGAGACATGCGGGGGAGTACGTTTGTACCGCCGAAAATGCGGCTGGAACGGCGTCCTACTCGACCGTCCTCACCGTCAATGGTTCGGGATTATTTGTTCCTAAAGAACACAGTCTTTATCATTCTTCAGTTGCGTTTTATCACCTTCTATCTTGTCCCTTGCACAGACTTTGCAAACAGCACCATAGTTATTCCCTCGTTTGTCACGCTTCCTTCGCGTCAATGTTGTTGAATCCTCTGCCTACTTGAATCCTCTGAAAGCTTTAATGAGATCGGGTAGTTGACTAACGCATAGGTGTTTGTTAGAATCACCGAGAATCATTCGCAGACGCCGTTGCATCTTTTTCGGTAATGAAGCATGAATTGTTTGACAAAACCTTAGTCGGACCGCAGCTTCTACCAATCGCTTTCAATGCCGAGATCGCCAATTGGGGAGACTCCGTGTCCGTGCCCTGCTCGATCCTGAAGGGCGACATGCCCATGGATATATCGTGGTCGTTCGATGGCGTACCGATCGACACGTCAAAAGATACGGGTATCACGATCACCAGAATCAGCAAGCACTTGAGCACCCTCAGCATCGACGGCGTCTCGGCGCGCCATGCCGGAGAGTATGCCTGCTCCGCGTCAAATTTAGCTGGTTCCGTCAGTCGATCGACAACTTTGACCGTCAACGGTACGACCCTAATTCCCTCGGCACGGTTTCCGATACAATAGATTCACAGTACATAATAACTATCACGAACCTCAAGTTTTCCCGAACCTACTATCCTCAAAAACCTCTTCCAAAAGATTTCTTGTAATAAAACAAGGTACATATTCCACCGCCATACCAACCTTATCTAGCAGTCCATATCGCACTTGACTGAAATGCACGTCATAATCGATGTAAAAATGTCTCCGAATTACGCAATAGGAAATGCGCCGCATCACGAACCGATACTTGCTCTTTTTTGTCTCGTTTCTCCCAGTCGCTCTTTCCAGTTGCCCCGCAAATACTACCTTTCGCTTTCGGGGATGAGCCGGCCAGCTGGGGCGAACTGGTCTCAATCACCTGCTCTGTCACGAAGGGTGATCAGCCTATTGAAATAACTTGGACTTTTAACGGAACGCCAATCGACAGTCGCGACTCTGATGTAGTAGTAGCCAGCACGAATCGAAAAAACAGTGTCTTAACTATCGAATCGGTCGCGGCTCGACACGCTGGCGATTATACCTGTACTGCGTCCAATCGCGTTGGTGCCACGACATATACGGCTCATCTGGCTGTAAACGGTATATGCAATCGATTCTCACAGAAGAAATGAATGCGCTTCCCGTCTGTTATGCATTTTCCTCGTTTTCCTGAAGCGATTATCGTAGCTGATCACTGAATACTTAACATTTACGAACACAAATACGCAACTTTTTTTACACTATTAATTACTAATTATTATTTCCTGTTATGAATTTATTAACAATATCATAATATTAACATTTTATTAATTTTTTCCTCTTTTATTATATTGATAAAAAAAGTGTAAAAAAATTTTTGACTCATTTATCATTCACTCGTACATATATTTTATCCCATCACTGATCACTGTTACACTTTTTCTTATTATACCCTCCTTTGTCTGTCATTATACTCCTTCGTCTGTGCCGCTGTTGTTCACACAGTCGCGCCACAGATCCTTCAGTTTTCCTTCGGTGACGATCCTCTCAACTCCGGCGAGATGCTGTCGGTTTCTTGCACAATCGTCAAAGGTGACTTCCCTGTAAAATTGATGTGGACCTTCGACGACATCCCAATCAACTCGAGTCGGCCGGATGTTAGTATTGTGACCAATAAGAGAGTCAGCTTCTTGAGCATCGACAGCGTGGCGGCGAGACATGCTGGAAGATACAAATGTACTGCGACCAATGCTGCCGGATCCGACAGTCACATCGCTATACTTTCGGTGAACGGTATCGCGCTCGTATATGTAAAAAGAAACGCACTGCCTTACATATACATATGTCCTGTATACGTACAGTTTTATTATTCTTTTGTAACTTCTTCTATTTCTGCAATATCAATTGAGTAATTACCGCTCTTCGTGCTCACTGTTATTGTCGAGACGATAATCCTGCGTAATGTACTTCTAGCAGCGAGATTATCGTCACAGACGACAACGTACGGTCCATTCCGCAGTGACAGCGAAACGATGGTCCTTGTATATTTTTTTCCCTTTATTTTGTTCTTATTTCATTTTCCTTTATTCTTGTTGAATCTTTTCCTTTATTCTTGTTTTAATTTTATTTGAAAACCTTTTCCTGTATCGCTTTATAATGTATATCATTACAATATTGTTCGATGTTCTCTATTGAAATATTATTCCTTATCCTTCCCCGATCTATCCTCTGAAGATTCAAAGGTGCTATTTTATGAGTCATCTAATTTGATTCTGAGTTTGTGATTCGATAATATTTCCCGTAATCTTACTGCGAGTGTTCGGGCGCCACTCCGGAAACTTCTATGTGTGATTCACGAGTGTGCCCTTCGCGGTTACAGTTGCACCGCAATTGGCACCTTTTACTTTTGGTGATGAAGCTGCCAATGCGGGAGAGATGGCGACTGTTCAATGTGCCGTGATAAAAGGCGACCTGCCTATCGACATAATTTGGTCATTTAACGGGCGTGTGATCGACATCGCAAATGGCGCATTCGACGAGCACAATTACAATCCTGACATAGTGATAAGCAGAAGTAGCAAACGGGCCAGCCAACTGACGATCGAATCGGTAGCCGCAAGACACGCGGGCGAGTATTCGTGCACTGCGAGCAACACGGCCGGAACTGCTACCCACTCTTCGGTTCTTTCGGTGAACGGTATGCTTGACCAGTTTGAATCAATGACGGTTGGGTGGTTGGTTGGACGCACGTAATATCGGGTTATGCTTCTCTTAGCGCTTTGTGGCACTCAGAAAAAATTGCGTGTACAGTAAATGTGCCGCAGCTTCAAGATATAATTAATAATAATCGCGTAGTTGAAAATATCAATGATATTTTTTGTTGAGTTTTTTTACACGACTGAACTTTCTATAAAATCATTGCATCTTGAGAAAGAATCGTGAAAGATCACAATTGATAATTTTTCACGAGTTATTTTTTTATACTGGTTCAATGTTATGTAGTTTTTCTATGATCTTGACAGTACCGCCGCGAATCGCACCCTTCGAAATGGCCGACAAAGCGGTTAATTGGGGTGATTCTGTATCGGCGGTTTGTACGGTGGTTAACGGGGATACGCCGTTAGAGATCACGTGGGCGTTGAATGGAATGCTTATCGAGGAGAATCATCGAATATCCGTGACTACTACCAAGAGGAACAGCCTGCTGTCTATAGATTCTGCGAGTCCTAGTCATGCGGGCACTTACACTTGCGTTGCCTCCAATGCTGCTGGCGCAATCACTTATTCCGCGGAGTTGACAGTCAACGGTATCTACGACAATCGTTAGAAAAGAATGTTGATCTCTGGATTCGTTTTTCCCTCCTACTCTCCTCGCCCTTTTCTTCCTGATCGAAATTCGCGTGTGTATTTGGATATTTAATGGAAAAAGACCGATAGCTATTCTAACAGCTCTATTCATTTCTTCTTCGTCTTCAAATCTTTTTCTAGCGTTGCCATTTCAAGTAATTGTCAAGAAGACTGACAATTTATATAGAGAAAAAAAGAGGGGAAAAAACACGTAATATCCGTTGCAGTTGCACCGCAAATTGCACCGTTCGATATCGCCGAAGAACCAGCGAATTGGGGCGATTCCATTTCCGTGGTATGCGCCATTCTCAAGGGCGATTTACCGATCGAGATTACGTGGGCCTTGAATGGTGAGCCGATTCGGCCAGAACGTTCGGACATTAATATCTTGGCGACAACTCGGAAGAATAGCATCCTCAGCATCGAGTCCGTGGCTGCGAGACACGCAGGAGAATACACGTGTTCGGCGTCGAATAAAGCCGGAGCGACCAGTTATTCAGCGACTTTAACTGTGAATGGTATATCTTGTCTGAGAGATTCCCTGTATTTGTCCTCTATATCCCATCATTTTCCATTATTTGTCATCATTACTCTTCCCCTTCCCGCTCCTCTCAAAATCATCGTCGATGGTCAATCATGATCTTTGTCGGATCGTAAAAGACATGTATTACTGTACTTATACTTGTCAGTATTATATCATCAACTTGTAGTAGATTGGTTGCTACACGATCGATCATTTGTCCACTTTAGTTGCTCCGGACATAGCTCCTTTCGTTCTCAGTGAGAAACCAGCAAATTGGGGAGAGACAGTCACTGCGACATGCACCATTTTGAAAGGAGATCAACCGATTCAGATCGAGTGGGCGCTCAACGGTCAGCCGATTTCTCATGATGTTTCTGATATAACAATTGTCACAAGCAAACGCGTCAGCCTACTTACGATTGACGCTGTTACGGCTAGCCACGCCGGAGAGTACACTTGTGTAGCCACTAACGCTGCCGGTGGAACGAGCTATTCCGCTTCCTTAGCTGTCAATGGTACCATATTACGTTCTTCGAAGTTTTTATTAATTCTACAGTGCATGTATGAATCTTCCACGTATATAGCTTGCATTAATACTATTTACACATTCATTCCCAAGAGGTCCTTATGTTCCTTCGCGTTCTCAGATTTAACAAAAGAGACAGGCTATATTCATGATATCAGAAGACGAAGAAAGAGATTTAAATATACATATAGATCTTGTCTATATTAAAATTATATTAAGTTTAGGTGTAATATGGTATTATATAAACATTTGGCGAGAACCGTAAGTTTGACGAAAGTAGAAGAGGGCTATAATTAAGACATATCCTTAGTTGCCCCTGAAATCATGCCATTTGTGATCGGCGAGGAACCGGCGAATTGGGGTGACACCATCACTGTAACTTGCACGGTGTTGAAGGGCGATCACCCGATCCAAATCGAATGGGCACACAACGGCGAGCCAATTTCTCGAGATCATCCCGACATATCAATAGTTAGTACCAGCAAGCGCGTCAGCCTGCTTACAATCGATGCCGTGACGGCACGCCATGCCGGGGAATACACCTGCACGGCTAGCAACGTTGCTGGTGGAACGAGTTATTCCGCATCACTGGCCGTGAATGGTATAAAGGTCTCCCACGTCTTGTGTTTCGCATAGTTTTTCTCACTTCGTCCTATCGTGCATGTGCAGAGCGATTCATCATTCCCGATTTCCTTCAATTCCTTTCTTTCGGAAACTCGGAAAAAAAATATTATCAATGATACTGAAAAATCTCGTCGATAATCTTTTAATTTCTTCTATTTTAGCGAATATTAGGAATAATTCAAATGCGTCGTTGAAAGGATTGATTTTACAAACAAAATTATGATGCTTCCAAGCTGCTATTTAATTATTATAAATCCAATATTTGTTCTTTATATTACTTGGATAAAATTAAATTTAACATGAATCTCTGATTTATTATAATATTATAATATTATAGTTGCGCCGCACATAGGGCCTTTCGCGATCAGTGACGGACCGGCGAATTGGGGTGACATGGTTTCGGCGACGTGTTCCATTATGAAAGGCGATTTTCCCGTAAAGATTGTTTGGACATTTAACGGCAAACCGATTAGTTTGCATGATTCTGATATCACGATCACGAACATAAATAAACATATGAGTGCTCTCAGCATCGAATCCGTGGCCGCGAGGCATGCAGGCGAGTACACGTGTGTAGCTACGAACAGAGCCGGCAACGTCAGCCATTCGACCATCCTCGTCGTCAACGGTATCTACATATTTCCAAACACACATGCACGTCAGCTAAACGTCGTATAGCACTTGCCTAATCCATCATTGCGATTTATAGATCATTAAAACCTGCCTCATTGCATTGTCTTAATCTCATGATACGATACCCTTGTTCCTATAATCGCCGTAAATTGTTATCGCTTGCCGACCGTTTCACGAGGATCGTAAAAAGACCGTAAGAATCGTGAGGAGATTTTACTGACACGTGAATGTTATTTATCGATTCTCAAGCGCGATTCGCGATCGCAGTTGCTCCGCAGATATTCCCGTTCACATTCGGCGACGAGCCGATAAACTCGGGCGAGGCGATCTCTGCGACCTGTTCCATTCTCAAGGGGGACTTCCCGATGGACATTGCCTGGGCATTCAACGGCGAGCCGATATCCGTCGAAAGTACAGATCAGTTCTCTATTACGAAGAGCAAGCGCCTCAGCGTCCTGTCGATCGATGCTGTCGCGGCTAGACACGCCGGCGAATATACTTGCACCGCGTCGAACAAAGCCGGAGCCTCCAGCCATACGGCCGCTCTAGCCGTGAACGGTAACATCGCGCGCATGTGTTCACGTGTATCTATATACGCGACGACATTTCGACTATTCTTCCTTCGCCGGGCGAAGACAAAACCTTCCTTTTCACCACATCTCCTTCAATCTCTTCATCAGTACTCATAATCTTTTCAACATTCCCTTGTGCTTCGTCGAGTATGGGGAGTATGGTGAGGACGCATTTGTCTGTCGTTTGATCTTATCGCGCATTCGCGTTTTGCATCTCACTTATCTTATCACATTATTATGTTAGCTCGAAGCAACGACATCATGAATAGATATTATCTCACTGAACTTACCTATCTTTATATCTTTCTCGAATTAAAATCTATTAATTATTATATTATTTATATGAAGAAAAACATATATGGTGATAGAAATATACTAGTAAGAGAATATAAAATAATAATGAAACAGATCAAGATAGTGAATTAGATCACGACTAGAAAAATTTTTCTATATATTATAATATTCTCCCTATAATAGACACTTTTGCAACGGTTTTTCGCGTATGGTACGCAAATGTTCGAACGCAATGGATTTATCTTGTAAATAGGTTTGTCATATTTTGGAAAATCGTTTTCAGTCGCTCCGCAGATAGCGCCGTTCTCGATCAGCGACGAGCCCGCGAATTGGGGCGAAGCGGTCTCGTCGGTTTGTACGGTTGTGAAGGGAGACTTGCCGATCGAAGTAGCGTGGGCATTGAATGGCGAGGCTATCACCAAGGAGAATTACGGAGATATATCGATATCGAGTACCAGCAAGCGAGTCAGTCTAATGACAATCGAGGCTGCGAGTCCGAGACACGCCGGAGAGTATACTTGCACAGCCTCGAATGCTGCCGGAGCGACGAGTTACTCCGCCACCTTGGCTGTGAACGGTACTGGCATGACATGAAATGAAGTGCCTCGTTGCAATCGAGAGATTGAGCTTGAGATTCTGCTTGCAAGCATAATGTACCTAAACGAAACTGTTCTCCTATCCTCGCGTATACAATAATAACACGGCATTCCTCTAAAACCGTCCCGTCGCGTGAGGTATAATTGGCAATTGATAACAAAACAAAAGTACAAATATGAAAGTTTAGCACGATCTAAGATTATTAAGATTATTAAGGAAGCGATGAAAGCGGAGTACGTTTGCTCGATGATGCATATATAAATTCTACGATTTCAATTGATCCACACAAAAGAAAAATTTATATATTTTTTATACACCGCTATATTGATCGTTTTCTGCGATTGTTTTCAGTCGCTCCGCAAATTGCTCCATTTTCTATCAGTGAAGAACCAGCTAATTGGGGCGAGCAAGTTTCTGCAATGTGTAGCATTTTAAAGGGTGATCTACCAATCGAAATACGGTGGAGCCTCAATGGCGAAATTATTACGCGTCTCAATCATCCGGACGTGATAATCACAAATACCGGGAAAAAAACATCCGTCCTGACCATTGAATCTGTGACTGCTCGTCATGCTGGCGAATATAGCTGCGTCGCGAGCAATCTGGTCGGATCCGTCAGCCGTTCCGCCGTTTTGTCGGTCAATGGTATATTTAAAAAAAGCCGCATGTCAAGACGTAGTGTCACCGCCAGCACTTTATCCCGCAAAGTATTTCGAAATCTATCCTCTCCAATAACAAATTTTAATCTATCGATCCTTGGATATCGATTCACATCATGAAAAACCAAAACTACCTTCAATTTTATTCCTCTCATATCTTTATGCAAAAATCGCAAAAACTATTCGTTCCTCACGTTTTTGAACTCTCAAGGTTAAAAAATCCAAACACGTATTCGAATTTTATTATGCGTGATTTTTCCTTCGTTTTCGAATCATATACTTTATCTTCTTTTTCGTATCACAGTCTCTCCACAGATAGCGCCGATCTCCTTCGGCGAAGAACCCGTTAATGCCGGAGATCTGGTATCGGTGCAATGCGTAGTAACCAAAGGCGATTTTCCTCTGGAGATCACGTGGATCTTCGATAATCGTCCTATACAGTCTTATCATGGCGACGTGATCGTATCCGATACTGGAAAGCGCGTCAAACAACTGATCATCGAATCGGTAGCTGCGCGACACGCCGGGGAATATACCTGCGTTGCTTCAAACGCAGCTGGATCGACTTCCTATTCAACCATATTAAACGTGAATGGTACATCTTTCGACAAGTCTATGGCCACAGTTTGCATTTCTGTATTTAGTCATCTTTTGTCTGAATTTATCCTCATCTAATTTATCCATCCCTCCGATATTTTTTTCACGAGTCTCTCGAGGCTTCTTTCCCGTTTTATACTTTTATCCCATGCCGTTATTTCTCTCTGAGTTTCTCCGTATCTTCGCCTTTCATATACGTTGTAGCACGACGTGTGTCTGTGTTTTCTAGAGCCCGTCACTGTCATTTTAGTCAAATGTTGTTATTAAACATGACATTTTTTCTCAATTTCTTTGGTTATACCCGCCTGTTCATTCTTTTGATTTCATTATTGATCGCGAAACATTATACAACATTATTAGGGTGGGATACATTTGTGCGTTTTTGTAGTACGATAAATTTTTCAAGTCTGTGACAAAAAAACGCACAAGTGCATCCTGATACAAGAATAACACGCTCATCATAACACAGACTTTAAAAAAAACGGAAATAAGAAGAAACGAAGAGAGGACGAATGAAACGAGGATATTTCGCGAGATAATACAACTTCTTATCGCTGATCTAATAATCGCGCAACTCCGCCTGTGCTGATGTAGCCTGCGGCTTTAAGACTCTTTCTTTCCTTTTCTGATCTCTTTCTCTTTCTCTCTTCCAGTCATTCCGAAATTATTGCCATTCGCGTTCGGCGAGGAGCCGCTTAATTCAGGTCAAGTAGTAACGGTACCGTGCGCAGTGGTCGAGGGCGATCAACCCTTGCAGCTCCGTTGGACCTTAAACGGTCATGCGATTTCGCCGCACTCCGGAATCTCGATCGTGGATTTGGGCGGACGTGGCGCCATACTCAGCATAGGATCCGTCCAGGCGACCCATGCTGGAACGTACACGTGTGTCGCGGAAAACCTTGCCGGCAGACACGAGCTTTCGGCCGATCTTATTGTGAACGGTGCATACTCTGATCCGCAAGGATATACTCGATATTTCGTTGAGTCCTACGAATTCTCCTCAATCCTGTATATCCAAGTTATTTCCCTATCTGTCATCCTAGATTGCTTCTTCCCATAGCCATAGACACTCGTTTCAAGATCGATTTTCGTTCAAATATTCGTCGCGCTCTTACCGATCTTTGTGCGATAAAGTTTAGATTGTAATCGCCATTTTTGTCGATGCGGTCAGACACGAGAGCAGCTGCTACGATTACAATTACCAAGCTAATCGCGCTCAATGATATCGCGTCTTAAATCTCATGCGGCGCAAATTCGCCTCGATAAGCGAGACATTCATTCTCGCCCGCGTGTCTCTCTTTTTCTCTCTTACTCTTTTTCTCTTTCTCTCTTCGTCTATTATTGCCTGTTGTCTCTAGTTTCTATTCGTTCTCTATCTCCCGGCAGTCGCTCCACATCTGCAGCCGTTCGCGTTCGACGAGGCCAACTCCGGCGATCTGATAATCGTCCATTGCGCGGTCGTGAAAGGGGACACGCCGATTTCACTCAAGTGGTTGTTCGAGGGCCGCCATTTAGAAGTAGGCGAAGGAGTGGGTATCACCGCGTTGGGGGATAGAGTCTCAGCCCTGACGATTCCCGCTGTCAGGGGGGAACACGCCGGGGAGTATGCTTGCGTCGCCGATAATCCAGCGGGCAGTGCTCGGCATAGCGCCCATCTGAAAGTGAACGGTACAGAGAAAATGAATACACAATCACAAAAGCATCCAGTAAAAGACAGAGAATAAAATAATATATATATATATATATATATATATATATATATATATATATATATATATATATATATATTT
>Ga0157364_1003980_pt1 | contig 14570 bp, 7 predicted proteins | sample AttsexASBM2_FD_111476 | JGI IMG/M metagenome (GOLD analysis project Ga0157364, IMG submission 111476) | Fungus gardens microbial communities from leaf cutter ant in Ribeirão Preto, State of São Paulo, Brazil - Atta sexdens ASBM2 | ecosystem: Host-associated > Fungi > Mycelium > Unclassified ... | reverse complement strand
CACACACACACACACACACACACACACACACACACACACACACACACACACACACACACACACACACACACACACACACACACACACGAGTATTAAATCTAAAATGGTTAAATACGTTAATACAAAAATTCATTATATAAAAATTCTGACAGATTTATCTCTCTGGAATACTTTTCAAGAATAAAAGTCCTTTTCCAATAAAAGGCTTAAGGTGGGGTTAAAGGGACTCTGGTGAACATCTTGTTACTCTGCGCGTACAATCGTCTAAACGATTAAAGGCACAATCCTAGACATCGGTTTATTCTCTGCCGTTGTTCGCTGCTCCCAGACAATAAACACTCGCTACCTGGCCAGTTATCTACATCGATTTGGTGCAGACGAACTCGACATAACTCACGGAAACGAATGCGCGTACATCCCTTAAGCCTTCACTGTACTCCCAGGACTAATCAGATGAGATCTAATCGTTGATCCGCTCGGGTGATATTTGTGCACTGTAAGGAGAATGTCGCCGACGGAATTGAAAAGGGGTTAATAGACAAGACGGAAGGGCACGACAAGGCAAAAAAAAAATGAGAGAGGAGAGAAAGATAGAGTGGAAAGGGTAGGATTAGGGCTTAACTCGCCAACGTTGTCGTATGAGAATATATGGGGACGAGGGTGCGTCTCAAGATTTCCTTTGCTTGTTTAAAAGGTCGTGGAACGATGCTGAATCGCCATTGTGCGCATATATGTGAATGTATGCACAAACACAAACACATACGTATGGATGTGCATACGTGGCCTCGACGAAAACACAAAAACCGCACTGCTACGTAGGTAGATCTCGTCGCGGACCTCTTTGGCAGAAGAATGCCGGAGATAAAATCGCGCAACCCCTGCACTGGCGTAACCCTTCGCTAAGGGTGGCGCAGAGCTCTCATTGTACGCTGTGTCAGTGTATGCGCGTATTCTGTGTCGCTATAACCGACCGAAAGCCAAGGCGAAACCAACACTAAAGCGCTAGAAACCAATAACTATATACTTGTGCATCAACACACACACACACACACACGCGCGCGCGCGACGAGTGTTTGGTATCCGAGATCGTCTTCTCCTTCCCGCGTTTCGTTGTCGTTCCCATTTCCTACCCTTTCTCTCCTGCAACCCCACTTCTACCTATTCTCATCTGCCTCTTCTCCGGTTTTCTTCCATTTTGTTCGCGCGCGGGGTTAGTTCCTTGCTATTTTTGAAGCTTATCCCATACGGAAAGTATGTGACAGTTTAGTTGGAACGAGTGGCAAGAATGGTGAGGGAGACCCGATTCTTCGTGGCCTGCTGACACAGCCGACGCGTTCCTTCGCGCCATTGTGCACGACACCCGCGTGGAGTTTTGAAAGTTTAATAGAGTTGTACTCTCAGCGACGAGAATGACGTCGATGGATATAACGATCACGACCACGTCCCACTGCAGAATCTGAAAGAGAGGAATGGAACATAGTTCAAAAAATATTGATAGTTTTTTATTGAGCAGATTGCGGATTTTCTTAGTTTGTGATTTATTATGAATGGTTTAAAAACTTCAGCATTTTTCTTACAGTTAAATATTAACGATTAATGTAAAATGTTTTAAACAGGAATCTTGTAAAGTATTATAGTCAAAGAAAATTAATGGAAAGCAGTTATTCATTGCATTTATTCAATAATATTCTAAAATTGTTTTGACTTTTTTTTAAGTAAAACAGATGAAATTTCAAGATTTGACATATCCATAATCATAATATAAAAACTTTTTATATTTTTATTACTTTTATAAAAAAACAAAGAAAAAAGAAGTTGAAGTAAAATAAAATTTTAAGTGAAATATGTAATTTAATTACATATATTATCATGTATAAAATTACAGAGGTCATAGAGAGATATTATATAATTTTATGAATCAGATTTTGAATGTAATTATTATATTTTTTGACACTGTGCAAAAATATTTTTTATTTGAAAAGATGAATATCAGTATTTTGTATTTTATATTTAATATTTAAATATAGATGTTAGAACAAAAATTAATGTAGCTACAAATTCAAAAAAATTTACTTTTTTATTTATATCTAAAGGTAATAGAGTTATTATTTATTATGGATTATTTATTATGGACCTAACTATAAAGCAAACACTGCAAAATAATTTATGACAATTACAATGGCATTTGATTTTATTATATTTTTTATTGAAGTTACAGAACATATTTTGATATAAAGTTTTACTTATGCAATGTAATCATTTTAACAGTACCTACCATTCAAAGCATTGATAATTAAAAATGTAAAAAATTAAAGTAAATAATAATATAAAAAACTAATTGACAAAAAACTAATTGAACTACGTTCTGATTTTCCAAGTAATTACTTTTTTGCATCTACAATTTATCGTACTTTTTCTAATTGTGTAAACGTTTTGTAAATTACATCGCGCATTAATTTATATTTCTTCTCTATCTTTTTGTTCTTTCTCATTAAATCATGATTTGAAGTCATTCATACGCAAATATCCATTATTTTGCACTATATTCTATATTTGATAAGAAATATCGATTCCGGAATTTTTCTATAGAAGCGTATGTTATTATGCTCAACCGAGTGATTAAATTCGATGCTAAATACAGGATACCAATACAGTTTTTATAGAGACATAAAGCTATGCACATCGCGAAACACGCGATGACGACTACATTGACTACGTTCTAGTATTTTTTTTCCACATTGCACGTTATCTTTAACAATTCCAGATTTACAATGTTTCCAAAAAAATTTGTTGCAGCTCTGCGCAAACCTTTAGTCGAAAAGCGCATAGCGTCACATAAAAAAATACTGTATCCCAGAAATATTCGTGTTTTTCATGAAAAATATGTTTATAAAAAAGCAAGAAAAAATATTCTCGTTTCGAAGGCGCATCATGCATCTGTTCGTTCTCGTTTCTGTCCGATTTACTTCGTATCATACCATTGCATGAGATCCTTAACAATCGCAGCGAACTTTTCTGCACAATATAGTCCTAATGTGTGAGCAAATAAAGTTCGTCTCTTTAAGGAAGCGATCGTATAAAAGTGATGCTTTGCCCGTAAACCCCCTTCCCCGTCCCCCATCCGTCCCCTCTGTCTCTCATTTTCTCTCTAGACGAGGCAAACGTATATTGCGATGCCGGCTCTAAACTTTCGACCGGCTCGACGAAAACTTTTTTATCCACTCCGAGAGTCGCCAGACTCGAATTTTTTTACGAGCGCAATCGTTGGGCTATCGTAAAAGTTGCCGGGCCATCGAACTTCCATTCGAGCCATGGTTGCGGCGGAGAAGGAGCCACTTCGGACATCGATCTACGGGCGTAGCGTAAATAATTTCTGGCTTTCTGAGACGAAATGTGGTGGACAAATCAGTTGAAGTCCAACCGCGCTCTTTCATGGGCCTCGCCACCCTTCCTCCCTATCTGTATTATCTACGAATACGGAGCGGTGGCGTTGGCTGGTAAGAGGATTTGAATAATGCATGAAATACGTTTCATTTTTCTATACCATCCGGCCGCGCGATACAAAGTTCTTGTCCCCAAGGATCCAAAACAAGCTGCAATCTCCGGCAGTCGATGCTTTGTAATCCGTGTGATTTATGGTGTGAGATTTCGACTGAAAAAGGAATCGTTGGACAACGCGGGGCAAAGACGATCGTGGGGCAAAGAGCTCGACGATATCGCGAACGATAAGAATCGAATCCGGCGTAGCGAGCGTCCCGTTGTCACTATAATCGCGCCGGTGTATCTGGGAGTGTCCCCTGGACGACGTTGCGATTAGTATCGAAAGTTTCGATGCCAGTGGTGCTCCTGGTGTTTGCAGCTGGATGAGCTGGAAGACCGAAAGTTCCGACTTCCCGGACTTCCCGAATGGACGCACGACTCGGCTCTGATGTTTCCAGTTCGGGACGAGTAAATCCTCTTTGGAGAAACAGCGAAACGAATTACGGTGCCGGCCGTAATAATACGGTTACAGATAAACGCTTTCAAGTTAAGCGCATTTAGAATTACGTGACTGCTTGGTCTGGTAGAAGTGTATATGTGTATCACTGCAGCATACCACATATCGCTTAGATCGTGTTGTGAAATATTGCGTGCAGAGATACGAGCATAATTTCGCGCGTGTTAACAGCCGCCCCCGTGTTTTTCTAGGGCTGTTTCGGTTTAATGTTTCATTAATGGAAAGTATCTCATATGACGCGAATATGCATTGGGGGATTCTGGGATGAAGCTTATTAATTCAAAATTAATTATGGAAACGAAAGAAAAAGCGTAAACATTCTAGCAATCAATTTGAACATCTACATAATAATTTATAATGTTTTGATGGTCTAACAAAATTATTTTTACATCTGTATCTAGCTAAATTTTAGAGATTTCAACAAAATTGTTCTTTCCATGTTCATGTTAAGTTCATATTAAGTTAAAAAAGTATATAAATATACCTCCCACAATTTATTTCAGAAAATGTAATAAACTCCAAATGGATGCGTAAAATAAAAATGTAACGATCAGCAAGCGAAGTACAGCGATTAGCACTATATGCAACTTTTATGGAAATTTCAGACAGTTATTATGGTTTACTGTCAACGATAAAGGGATAGTGAAAAATAAATCCTAGTATATATTGACTATACTAAATGTTTCTGCATACATTCAGTTTTGTATATGCGATTGTATATGACATTTCGCGTGCGCGAAATTTTGAGGGATCGCAGCTAGTGGCGACGAAAGGGAAGGCAGTCGGTCATCGACTAATTGTAAGTCGTAATAATTCCAAATTGCAATAACGCGCGCGCTTCCAATTACACGGTTCTCCCATCTGGTGCGCCGCACGCGAGTGCAGCGAATTGAAATTACGGCGATGACGTTAATTCGGCGTTTAATAAAAGGAAAGTTTCGCTTTAATCCATCCGCGATGAAGGCCACTTTGTACAGAGTAAAGTAAAGCCGACGGTAATAAACGGATTAGAGAGTATTCGTATAATAGCGGTGGATAAACGGCAGCAATTAAGTGCATGCCGGTGGAAGCCATTAAAAACGTATTATTAGAAAAGTGATATAAATGTGTAACGTCGCCGCCAAACTCACCGACGCGAAGGAAACATTTATGTTTTGTACTTTATTTATGCCATTGTATTAATTGTTACAACTAAATGAGAAATAGTATATATTGTTAACCAGATTTTTATAATAAAAACCACGATTATTGTTATACGATTACATGAACATATGATGATTTCATTGATATAATAACAAATAATTCTATTGTGTAGCAATTTCAAAATGTAGCAGTTTCAAAAACTGATATAAAATCAACTTTAGATTAGCATCGCAAAATCAATATTGATATCAAAAATTTAATAAGAAGTATTATTTGATACAAATGCATTCTTATTCAAAACAATAGCATTTTTTTCGCATTTTAAAGTAAAAGATCTTTCGTCAACATTTTCATGATGAAAGATTGTTTTCAAGCGCGAGTTGCCGTAATGAAGAAATGAAGATGTAGTAATAAGAAGATGACGAAACGATACGTCATTCCTCGTAGCTTTTTTTGATCGTATCTCGATCTTTACTTTTTATCTCCCCGCCGAGTAATAAATTTGGCAACAAATTGCGAGAACACAGCTTGCACTGCCTCGGAGGGTCTTCCAGCAGTGGGATGAGATGAGCCAGTGTTGCCGCGCTTTAACTGGCTCGTAAGCGAGACTTCAGTTTACCACGATTAATGGCCGAACCCACACAGGTGACGGCATTAATGGCGGTAAGTGTTCCAAACTTGCTCGATTTTTGTAATTAAATCCCGACGAGAGCGATACGTAACGAAATATTCGATACATTAATTTTGGTTGGGATCGTACACATACTCGTGACACGGATGGAAATACTCTGGCACATATTCGTGCTTGATTTCAAACCTTTGGTTGCACGTTGCGTCAAGGGACGCGTAGACAAACGGCAACATTAATCATGCGTGTGCATGTATGGTTTCGAGCGAAATGTCAAACAATATGAAACAGCAACGAAATAAAAAAAAAAACTGCAGAAAATATCAGTCGATTTTGAATTTTGATTTCTAATATTAAGTGGATTAACATTTAATTCGATATGTATTAGAACTGTATAGTGGTAGACATAAAAATATCTCAGCTTTAATTGAAATAAGCAGACAAAATCTACAGTCCTTCGACTAATTATGAAGTTAGTTTTTAAAAAAATGATCACAAGCAACAAATTTATATCTGAATACGTGGCTTTGTTTTGTTTGTGACGAGTGATACTAGATCTGTTTTTTATTCCTGTATTCTTTAAACTGGTGCACGTTGTAATAAGTTGAAATGACACAATTATACGTTTGTTTCACTTCAACTTACTGCATCGTGTGTATTAATTCAGAGAGTACAGGAATAACAAACAGACTTAATATCTTTAATTATAAAAGATTTTTATTTTTTATTGATCTCATTATAAAAAAATAGCAATTTTTAATTTTTCGTCAGAAATTTTTCGGATATATGATGTGACTAAAAGTATATATCAACTTGCCTTTAGATTGATATCAAATTAAATTAAATGCGTTTATCCGGACTTTTTGAAGACGGGCGCGTCCAGTTGGCAGATATTAATCATCGCCAGTGTCAAAATAAACAATGAAAACGTGTGGGGCGTAGTCGCGTCGCTAATTACAACGTAAAATAATATCTAGAAGAACAGTGGGGCGGTTACAATGCGGTCAGAGTTTATTGCAATTCGACGCACAGCCTACCAACGTGCGCGTGCGATTTCAGGAAGGTAATTGTGTATCTGGTTGACGCTATGACGGTGAGTCTTGGCTTTAATGCTATTTGCGATAAATTGATTGCCGATAATTTAATAAACTCCACGTCAATTAGACAGCGATTCGGTTCACGACAATAAGGGGCTTAATTTCAAAATAACCGTAAAAGCGTTACCGATGTATTCGCCGAATACTGCAATTTCGATTTAATCCGCGATCGATGGGAAAAATGAGTAGTATGTGGCCGCGAATCGCGATCGCGATGTATCTGCGTTTGCGCAATCGCGTTTGCGTAATTCGACTCCAAATCCTGGCGGATTAATTGGCAATGCAATTAATTTCTCTGCTGCCTAAACGCAACTTCGCCCGCCGCTCTTACTAATCGGTATTACCTATCTGCCTGTCACGCACGCCGCATTATTTATTGGCAATTAGGTATAACATTGCGCGGCGCTCCTATTTTCTTGCCATCTTACGTAATAGCCGAAACGCAATATCCATGAAGATTGGATTCTAGACTTACAAAAGAAACGAACAAATGAGATCGATGGGAAGACAGTTCGATAAAATGGAGTATCATTATAATCGGCAATATTTCTCTTAATCGCTTAATCAAATGAAATTACCATTCGTATTTTATTCTAAGCTGTTTAAAGTAATCTCTTTTATAAGTAATTCGCATTCGAGATAGACTTTTCGGATTTCTTATAATCGAAAATTATTATGTATTCAAAGATTTAAAATTCTATATATTTATGACTAATACATTTTATTCGGTTTAAAGTTGATTACCACAATTAATTTTGAACAACTTTTCGCATCGTAATAAAACGATATATTGTATTTTACTGTTTTACTATTTCAATATTTTAAATAATCAAGTGCAGAAATATTTGAATTTCTTATTTGAATCGTTCATAAATGTATTAATCATCCGTGAAATATCTTCTCGCAACTAATAAATTTTGTTCATAGACTGCAGTTATTGCTACTTGCTTACAATCTCGCGTGTTATGTGTTTATGTGTGTAAAGAGAGAAATTATATAAAGTTGAGAAGTCGAGCTAAGAATGAAATCGCGAGCGAATTCTCATGTCTTTCATCCTCCTATGTCTTCTTTCTGTTTCTCTTTCTCTCTGTTTCTTTGTCTTGTTCTCTCTGTGGAAAACTTCAAAAGTCTATAAAATGAACGTTCGTAATACGAGCGGGATTTATTGTACGAGATACACACAATGCGGAAGCATAGAATACGCGTGAGATAATACACTGAGTGCAAATAAACCAAATGGAAAATCGAACGAGTCCTCAGAGGACGCTGGACCACTTTAATTTCACTTGTGATTGGCAGTAATAACTTTCTCTCTTTTTCTTTTGTGGAAAAGTAAATAGAATTGAAAAAAGTAAGTAATAAGATAAGATATCGCGTAACGCGCGTAAAATAGTATCAAGTCGCTGCAACAAGATACTCCATGATCAGGATGTATTGTTACATGTCACTTTATATAACAATGATGAAACTTCAAGAATTTTTAACATTTAGAAAAAAGTATTCAGAGATTTTATAATTGAAAATGATTTAAATTCAAACTGATACCTGTCTTGAATTAATCTATATTTTTATTCATAGTAGTTTTTGTATATCATTTATTTTGATCATTAAAGATTTTAATCTAATGAAGCATTAATCGGATTAATATAAAATAATATTTTAACAAAAGTACTTTACTTTCTGCAAGAATGAAATAGATATGAAATAGGTTTATCCATATAATATGTATATATAATATGTATATATAAATAAGTATATATAAATAAAGAAAGAGGTAAAATCAAAGTATTCTGAATAAATTTTTTCAGCTTACAAAAAAAAAAGAGAGAGGAAAGGCTAAGAGAAGCGGTATTATCAGGCCGCGCCTCGTCAGCAATTAGCAAGTGTAATTAATAAATCGGAGAACGAAACAAGGAGGAGAAAGTGGGGGCGTCGAGTCGTCAGCCGCGCAATTTTCTTGTTAGCCGCCGGGAAGGAACGAGAAGTTACGACGAAGTTAAGCGGTCGGGATCGATCGGCGATTACGATCGCGATCCGCAAAAGATAGCCCGTCGGCGCAACAACGATGGCTGCAGCGGCGACGGCATTATGAGCGCACGTTTTGCAGTTTTACGAGCCCAGGCACTTTGTCATCGACCGCGCGGCATTGACGTTTCGCGAAACAAGCTCGTAATAATTTATAAGGAAGCCACGAAGCAATACGTGCTGCAATCATCTATTCTATGAGGAGGGAGGAGGGAGAGAGAGAGAGAGAGAGAGCAACAGAAACGTTTACCAATAGCATGTTTCACGGGGCGGTAATGACACCATGAATATGTATATACGCACCGGAGTAGATGAGAGACGGAGAGCGAAACAGAGCGGCGGCGGCTTGCCATGGTCGTATACAAGGTGTTCCCTTCGCATTGCTACACCGAAGAAAGGCAAATAAGACGGATACATCAATGTAGTCGTAACAGCGAAAATACTGAAAATCCTGTGGCATGTTTTACTAGGTGTTTCTTCATAAAAAGCTTCGTGGAACTTTTGTGGAAGTACTGTAAAATCCGTGATTTAATGAGCGCACCATTAATCTCATTACGTCACGAATATAATTCAAGCCGATTCATAACGCCGATTAATCACGACTCTTACATAGTCACGATTATACACACAGGCCGACGTAGCAACGAGAGTCTGCATTTTGTACTTTCGTTTCTCTGGAGCGAGCGATCGATTAATGCATGTCGGACGAACGAAATGAGACACCGTTTGTATGAAGGACGGCGGCGGATCAAGAGAGGGCACCGCTCAGACCTTGGCTTCGAAGGACTTAAGCGGGATGACGAGGAAATGGGCGTGTCCTTTCTACACTGTAAAACAAACAAGACCCGTTAATGATGCGAGCTGCTAGTTAGACGAGATCAACGTGGCCTTCTCGTTCCCGCCCTCTCTTCTCCCGCTTTCTGTCCCTCCTCTTGCTTTGCATAGGAATTCGTTTCACGTCATTGACGTTGCATTCTTAATACAATGCCGCGGGCATGGGGTGGTTTTCATCGAAGCTGTTGCCGTCACCGCCGCCGTTACCGCGACTGCCACTGCTGCCGCCATTTCCCTGCCGCATCCGCAACTGTACCACAAGCCGCCTCCTTCGGACTGAGACTCATTTGTTACAGGATAGGGTTTTGAAATTAGACTAGCAAACTAATCGTCTCGTCAGAAATAGCTGCCTGTCGCGCCCACCGTATATGCCGCGTTATCAGCCCGCAATGCTGCCGAAATCGTGCCGAAAGCCTGGAGCGCTTGCGATGATTGAAATTCTGATAGCGCCGATTAGGATGTTTGTACGACTGTCTGAATTATAGAGATTGCCACAAACGCCACGAGCAACAACGTGTAATATTCAGTATAAATTAGAATGAATTAATGTACACAGTGGGAAGAAGCAGGATTGGTTAAAACTCAAATCTGTCGGGAGTCGCTGTTGTAAAATCCTCGACGGTTATTGTCGGACGATAAAAATCTCGACAATAGTTATCAGGAAATAAAACTCTCGAGAACTCATTTCCAGAGCAAATTTCTTTCGACAAAGTAATCCTGGAGTTGATTAAAACCATAATCGTGACAGTTTTATTTTCTGAAAGTACAAAGCTGTTCTCTCGAAAACGAAAATCTTCAATAATTGTGTTAAATAAGGAGTAATATATTTGATGTTCATTTATTCGCTAGCTTGAACTATTATAAATATTATTTAAATGATACACTCTGACTTTATCTATTTTAACTTTTTCATACATTACTCTCTTTAAAATGGAATTTAATTCTAATAAAGAGTGATAATAGAGCCGGTGTTGAAAAAGTGGCCCAATTGTCAATTTTTAAGAATGAGATTCCACTTTTCAGAGATAGATTCTGCTTCAAAGATTGTAAAGAATAGTCTTACTCTCTTTGGCTTTCTTTTTCTTATACAATAGGTAGACTAATGACGCGCAATATTGCATGTAACATGGCGCGTGAAACAACGAACTATATCAATGAGAGATAATAGAAGCAGCTGACAATTTCGAAATAATAGAAACTAGGGTAATACCAAAATAACACAGAAACCGGAATAACGACAATTCGAATATCATACGCTCTGCCTGTTACATTGAAACGCAGCGCAGCAAGCTAATCGTCTTATTCGTAACATTCAAGCAAACGATTGCTCTCACGCGGACAGAAACTGTCGTTCCCTGCGAAATTCTCGCCAAGCAGGCTACAATTATTCGATCATCATTCATCGTTGCCGTTGTCGATCAAGATGATTTCCTCGATGCATCGGTTTCATGGTGCAGCAACATAATACGCGGAAAGAGAAAAGCGCGTGATTGTTATTCGATATGTAAAGTGGATAGCGCGAAACGAGGATGGATCAAGATTCATGTATTACGCGGAATATGGCGGGAGGCCGTGAATTTGCAAATTAATCGTCGCGTCAGAAATAGCCCGTCTAGTTAATCCTTCGACCGGACAGCGTATCAGCTTTGATCCTCGGAGCCATCTTGCGTCCAAGTTACGGTCGAATTTGCCGCATTAATTTGCAAACGCGATTATTCCATTAGATCTTCCTCAGTAATTACACATCTGGCGGCGAAACTGCCATGTTCTGCATTAGTAATTAGCACTTGGTTCAATACATTTTAAAGGAGGAACATTAGGTGAGCAGGACACTCTTCGTAAACGAAATAGAAAATTAGCCGTATATGTATATCGAATTAACATGCCGGCAAACGCTATCACGATAGTGCAAGTATTATAGTAATAGTACTTTGATCATTCTCGCGCGTATGTAATTTTAATGCCGAAAGAGAAGCAGTTGGCGAGCGCAAGGCAATAATTATCGCCGCAGAAGCGGCGATATTTTGCGCGTCGAAAGAGTTATAATGCAAATAATATAATATAATAGGTATATGACTCGAATTGAACTCGATAATTAAAGAGATCCGCGAAACCAGATTAGCAAACTAATTGTCTTGGTAGAAATCTCCGGTTTTGCTGCTATATTCGTTGAGAATGTGTTGGAGTTTGACCTTCCTCGTGAATTTACGGAACAAAAGCCGTAGAGACGGTCGTAATAATCTAAACTATGCGTTTCATTGGCCTCTGTCTTGTAAATTCACCGTTTCGTGCCGGCTTCGCGTCGGTCCTAATTACAAGAACGAACTTGGACCGCATAACTGTAATAGACCGTGTGTAACTTGATAAGAACATCTTGAAAAAATATTTTTATCGGGCATGAAATTAATTTTAGAAAATGCACAAAGTGCACAAAGTACATTTCTTGAAATTAATTCTATATTCGATATATTAACTTTCCAACATTAAGATCTGAAATGTACACTATACAGTCATATTTTTTGTATATTACGTAGCATCTTCCATTTTTTTCGAAAACTACAAATACTTTTTTCAATAATACATTCAAACACATATAACAGATTAAATATAAAATTAAAATAAAAGTTGTTTTTTATTTATATATTGATGGCTTCAAAAAATTGTTTAAAACAATTATTTGAATAATGATTTATATTTCTAAAAGTTTTTGGATTATCAGTTTAATAATAAAATTTAACTTCTAAAATTTTTATTGTATTTACCTGGAGTTCAATAACTTTTTGTATTGTTATTTTCTATTAATTACTTCGATTCTCAAAATTTGTTTTGTGAACATTCATGTTTTTCCAGCAAAAATCTGTCCGTTTTGTCTATAATATAACGTGCATGGAGTGGAGAAAGAAGCCGGTTTTTCAAGTGAGTAAATAAAATAAGAGTCACAGTCGAGAAAGTAGTACAGGTGTCATCAATATTTGAAACACAGTATCAATGCTACCAGTCTCTCTCTTCTTTCTCTCTCTCTCTCTCTCTCTCTCTCTCTCGCGAATGCGGACTTATTTGTCGTAGAGGTCGAAGAAGTTGATCGCGCGAGTTACCGTCAGTCAGACTAATCGTCCTGTCGGAAATTTTAGATCGTTGGATTCTTCGACAACGAAAGTAAAAGCGAATTCGACGAATTCGTGTAGACCGATTGGACGAATTCATGAAGCGCACAGCGTGTTTTTCGACGAGGCCTCACGTTTGCTCGTAAGTCCGTTGCTTCGTCGGCGACTTTCGGCCGAGCGTCTTGTAAATTTATCTCCTGGTCCGGAGTTCACCGCGACGTTTCGTGATTAGAACCTAGGGTTTATTTAATGAAGCCTGCTGTAGGTCGGGATGAGGATCGTCATGAAGCTCCTCGCCTCTATCCCTCTGCGCATCTTCCTTGCCTTATGCGTGACCTCTTTTATTATTATAAGAACCCGCGTCAACGCTGACAAATTGCCCGAACCTGAATGCGTATTCTCAGAAGCGATATCCGTGAGATACGGAGCGCGGAGAAGCACATTCGATACACGTCGAATTTCGAATGATCATCTGCGCGTGTCCAAGTGAGTGTTGTCGAAATCTGATGTTTGACCCCCAAAGACTTTTGAGTTTCTCGTTTTTCATTTTTCCACAATACAAGTTGACTAGAAAGGATAAAACTTTAGGAGAGAAATTTTTTGTTGACACTTTTGTTAAAACAAATTATTTTATTAAAAGCACTGATACGTTTATGAGATTAAAATTATTATTTACTGACTGTACAAATTAATAGAAAAAAATTTGACATTTTTCTATTAAAATTAAAATTTTCTAATTAATTAAAAAATACTTAAAATTAATTCAACGTTCTATTTATATACTATTTTCTTGTAATGCTAATTTTAATTTTTTTAATACAAACTCTTTTTTGGGAAAATTAATTTCCTTTTTGCCTTTAAATAATATTAATATCTTATTAGACAGAAATTCTTATTTCTGATAGTGATCGAATTTTTGTCAATCATCCACCAATCTTTTCTCGTTATGTATGTTCAAAGTCTAAAAACGGCAAAACATACGTCTATAGGATTCGAATGTTCTTGATGTATGCACATTTCGTGATGTCGCAAACTTCAGATTATTGATTGTTTAAAGGATCTGATATGAAACATACAACTAAATATAAGATCGATATAAATCTTATTTGTTTATGCCTATCATATCGTATTGAATAGCGAAAAATAAAAATTTTTTATTTTTCCTTCGCTTCGTTCGCGCTGCAATACAATAGCATCCAACTGAAAAAGCTTTGCAATTGTTGTAAAATTGTTTAATATGGTTTATATATTTAGAACTAGTGAAAAACTAAAGGCAAGATCAATTATATTAAAGAATTTTACAACAGTTGCAAAATTATTTTTTCTGCTGAACGCAGTCAATCATATATATATTAGGTGTAGTAAAAAGAAATCCATTATTTTTGCATGAAATTGAATGGAAAAATAATGGATTTCTTTTTACTATACCTAATATATATGGAAAAAAGTATATTCTATTTCCGAGATTTCGATTACAATTAATGATCAAATCGTAACTTTAATTAGATTGTTCCATAGAATTGAGAAAAAAATGTGCGATAGCAATATTAAAATATATTATAATATTAAATTATTGAATTAATGTATATAATGTATCAAATTTATATAAAATGATAGTAATATCGTGTGTATTAATATTATACATTAAACTGAATCCTCATGAACAATAAAAACATTATTTGTATACTGAAAGTCACACGTATAATGAAGTTAATATCGAATGAGCAGATAGTCACCATCTT
>Ga0157364_1003979_pt1 | contig 14573 bp, 11 predicted proteins | sample AttsexASBM2_FD_111476 | JGI IMG/M metagenome (GOLD analysis project Ga0157364, IMG submission 111476) | Fungus gardens microbial communities from leaf cutter ant in Ribeirão Preto, State of São Paulo, Brazil - Atta sexdens ASBM2 | ecosystem: Host-associated > Fungi > Mycelium > Unclassified ... | reverse complement strand
GTGCGTGCGTGCGTGCGTGCGTGCGTTCGTGCGTGCGTGCGTGCGTGCGTGCGTGCGTGCGTGCGTGCGTGCGTGCGTGCGTGCGTGCGTGCGTGCGTGCGTGTGTGTGTGTGTACAGAGTAGGCCATTTTAATCTTTCTACGTTGATAACTCGAAAAAAATGCATTTTAGAGAGAAATATTTCAGACAAAAGTTTTGTAACTTCGAAGAGGACATAAGATGATATCATTGGTTTAATCTTAAGTGACGTTGTCAGAATAAGGTCACTTTAAATTTTTTAAATAGAATCCCCAATTTTTCATTGCATATTCTTGCACAGCTTACTGCGAGAGCTTTTCAAAACACTATAATAAAATATTTTTTTATTAAATACTTTGCGAGTTATACAGCTTGAAAGTTACGGCTGGCATTAACATTATCCAAGGTGTCCGACGGCTAAAACCTCTTTGAGTGTTGTTCAGAATCTTGACCTGGATAATATTTATCAAGCTTAAAGTCATGGAGGTTGTTCTTCTTAGTTTCATTTTTATATAAAAATGAATTTTTAGTGCAAAAATAAAAATAAGAGGTACAATCTCCAATGACCTTGATCTTGACAAATATTATCCAGATCATGATCCTGAACAATATTCAAAAATTTTTAGTCGGTCGGATACTTTGAGTAATGCTAATGCCGACAGTGCTATAACTTTCAAACTGTATAACTCGTAAGTATTTAAGGTTCCCTAGTCAGCATGCGATTTAAAATCAATCGGCGGCCTGGCAAAATATGGTGAAATTGGTAATCACACACATAAGCACGATATACACCATATACATGTGCTCTCAGCGCGCCAAAAACGAGCACATGGGTTCGTGCTTGTGTATGTATGTGTATGTATGTGTTACAGCGCCTCGCCACGATAAATGATTGAACTTATAGGCGTGGAAAAGTGACGTTTTTACGAAATTTATGCTGCAAGCCTTTTCGTTATTATTTACTTATTTGTGAAAATCTGATGTGTCTCGTGTCTCTACTAATGAAACATGTCTCTACTAATGAAAGGCCTAAAAATGGGCAGAAAGATATAATTATATATATCCTGGAATTTTATATGTAAAAGCGTATATTTCGTTCATTTCAACAACTATTCAAACCGTATGTTTCTGCCCGAAATTAGTTTTTTACCTGCCTTTTACGACCTTTTATTAACTATTAAGGGAGAAAAAAACAGTTTCTGCCCATTTTTATACCTATTTTATCTCGTCATTTAGATTTATCCAAATTGTCTTTATTTACAAATGACTTGCAGCATAAATTAACGTTATTCCTCACTTCTGACATCACGATTCCAACATTAGGCCGCCGCGATTAGTCAGGAGCCTTAATAAAAAAATATTTTATGTTTAATATATTATACAGGATGCGTCATCAAAATCCAGACAAATCGAACAATTTCTTCAAACAAAATGTTTTTAATGAAAAATTAAATATTACAAAAAATCCTTTTATATGGCACTTGGGGGATCCCTGTAGAGCACAATTATTCGATATATTTCTCATTAGCTTGAATGACAGCCTTTATTCTCGTTCGCATGCACGCTGTAATGTACTGTCCATGCTGAAATTTGTTTGTGACTCTTTTAACTATGCTCCATACGTAGTAGTCTAAGGGATTTAAATCTAAGCTATTAGGAGGCCAGAATTCCTTGGACCAAAACATATCGACGTTGTTATCTGAGAGCAAATTTTGAATCAAATGACTCGTATGAGCCGGTGCACTGTCCAGCTCAAAAACATATGGTCTTGCGACCGCCACAATTTCCATCCATGGCTACATCCGTCAGAACGCGCAACAATTACCCTGAATCATCAAAATAAGCTCTTTCAATGATTGCGGTTCTCGCATGTGCATTCTTTCGAGTGATTCTTGTTCGCTGGCATATTGGAACCTTCGTTGGACTGTTTTAAAGCCATATATTTTGCCACAATGTCATAAACGGTTGATCTTGCGTATTCAAAGAACCGAATTATTTCCGTTGCTGAGCGCCCAGCGCGAAGGCCTTCGATGATTGCGGCTTTTCGATTATACTCTATACTTGATTTCAATATCGCGGCCATTTTGAGAATATGACTGTTTACTAGAAGCATCAGGCTTTCTCGGACGCCAACAATAACCTCTGGCGGAGGCACAATATAGCAGAAAATTTAAATTGAAATTTGTCCGGATTTTGACGCACCCTATATGTGTTTTGAAAAGTTCTCGAGGCAAACTACAAGAATATGCAATGAAAAAATGGAGATTCCATTTAAAAAATTCAAATTGGATCATATGTAAGCGAATAACAAAATTGATAATTTTTATGAATGATCTAGAGCTTTGTGCTTGTATCATTTAATCTGATAATTATATTGATAACAAGGCAAATTCAAGGATTGTAATGATTTATGCAGTATTGATATTTAGTTCATCTATTATAATAAAAATATCCTAGGACAACAAAATCTTATCATATCTACAACATAAGATATATACATGTTTGTATAATATATTTGTATTTAATATATTTGATTTAAGATCTCTAAGTTAATTTTAATTAGCGATATTGAGAAGGATCAATAAAAGTAGAATTGAAATGTTTATCTTTGTACTTAATAGTCACGGAACAAATTTATCACATATGTGCATCCAGTGTCCGACTCTCTTAGGCATTTGATTATTTAAAAAAATTTTTAATGACTTTGATAACGCCAAAATCAAATCAATAATACTGTCTTATGTCCCTCTCGAAGTCACAAAACTTTTATCTGAAACATTTTTCCTTAAAATGCATTCTTTTTGAGCATAGAAAGATTAAAATGGCCTACCCTATATATATATATATATATAGAGAGAGAGAGAGAGAGAGAGTCTCTTCCTTATTATTTAATTGCAGTTTTATTTCATTATTCTATATACAGGATGTTTGGAAAATAATGATAAATTTTTCGCAAAGAGAATAGATTAAACTGAGAAGAAAAGTCCTCTATCATTTTGCAATTTTCGCATTAGTTAATAAGATATTAATTGCCAAAAATTGTCTTCAATAATTTTTTACTCAAATATTATCAACTTTACAGAAAAACTGACAAGAGATAAAAAATGTTTATATTCTTCTCATAGTTCTAAGAGCTCTTTTTTAGAATTTTTTCAGAATTTTTTAATATTTTCTCATGTTGATAAAAATGAGAAAATGCAGTACTAAAAAGTCGATAAAAAATTCATAGAGTTCTATGAGAAGAAAACAATTTTCACCTCTTGCAATTTTTTTGTAAAGTTGATAGTATTTAAGTAAAAAATTATTGAAGACTAATTTTCGGCAACTTTTAGCAATTAATATCTTGTTAACTATTGCGAAAATTGCAAAATGATAAAGGATTTTTCTTTTCAATTTAGTCCATTCTGTTCTTATGCGAAAGATTTATCATTATTTTTCAAACACCGTATGTTACAATATTTCCTTTCCATTGCTTAGGTCAATAAAATATAACTAAAATTTTTAATTATTTACTTACTGGCTGTAATTGTTCTCTACTACCAAGTTGACTCCAGCCATTATCTTCATCATTGTTAATGTTATTACTATGTTGTTGATGAAATATATGAAGGTTTGCTCCACCATCTGAAGCTCTTCTACCAAAACCTCCGGCTGTAAACATACACGGTAAAGTAATAATATATTTACACTAATCAATGTAAATAAATCAGAATTTTTTAATATAAAATTGATCTAGTAAAATAAAGTTAATTTTAATATACAAAATGCCTCATTTTAACATACCTTAACAAATATCTCGAATAATATAGAAAAATATTTCAGAAGAAAATGAAATAGATTCGAGGGAACGTATTTTGTTGTTTTTTTCCAGGTAAAGGCGCTAAAAAGATATTAAGACTATTTTTTATACAGAATTACATGATTTTTTTTATATAATATATATGATTCTTCTAATTAGTTTGCATAAAAGTACTTAGATTGGAGGAATTAACAAACCAATAATTTACAAAATATTTTTTACTTTATTCTATCACATAAAATATTGTTATAAATATTTCATGAACTGTTAATTTTTTTTATAATGGGGGCGCTTTAACATTGTTATAAACAGAATACTTAGATGAATTAATTAGTGTAAAGAAAAACACAGAGTTGTTTTAAAAAAATATAAGCAAAATAGTTTTTTAATAAGAAACTATATGTTTCTTTGTATAAAGAAATTATATGTTTTCTTTAATTCATTCATTTGATTCATCTCATAATTCTGTTTGTCTTCAAAATATGTAACCGTAGAAATCATTCCATTTTCATCTAAAACGTTTTTCCATATATGTAATATTCCATATGTTACAAGATATTTATCTAAACTAAATTAAAATAGGATAACTCGTACAATAAATTAACATAATAAATAATGTTTTGTTTATATATAAGCATATGCGCAAAATATATATAGACACTAGCATACAGAGAAGGAAAGAGATAGAAAGAATTAAATAAAAGTGAAAAAACAAAGAGAGAGAGAGAGAGAGAGAGAGAGAAGGAAGAGGAGGGGGAGGAAGAGAGGGAGGAAGAGAAGGGGGAGGAAGAGGAGGGGGAGGAAGAGGAGGGGGGGAGGAAAAACCAATTTTTAATAAGCTATTCGTCTGGTTATGTCTGCCAAATTCATGTTATTTGAATGTTTTTTCAAAAGGACAATAAAAAGCAAAAATTTGAACTAGAATTGTCAGACGTGGAATATTGCAAAGCGGTCGTATCTTCTTAAAGTGTACAGTGTATCTTCTTAAAAATGCGTTAAATACATAAGTTCCTCAACATAAGTTTTTTCTTTCGATGTCTACCATTTCCTACAATTTTTTCCTAAAGTTTTAAAATACTATGTATATATATTTTTTATCAACTTATCTTATATGTGTATTTAACGAATTAATTCATTTGTTATAAATTTTTTACGTAATTTTATTTAAGTCCGTTTATGCGTATGTGCTTGGTTGTGCGCGCGCACGCACATCCCTCTCTGTTCCTCCCTCTCTCCCTCATTCTCTCTTCTTCTCTCCCTCGCTCCTTCTCTATACGTATGCATTTGTGCGTGCGTATATACGTGTATACGTATGCGCGCACATACTTCTTGCTTTATTGTTTTTTATTATCAATTGACATTGAAAAATATTTTTAATTCAAATCTATGACTCTATGGAATATAAAAATATCTTTACAAATTTCAAATATTCATATTAAATTCATATTATAACATAATCTAACATTATATATATACATAAAAATATTCGCACATTTATATTATATTATCATTCAATACTAAATTAATTTTACAGAAATATCTAATAGTCAATTTAAATAAATCGCACATATAACGCGAAAATAAATCACAAAACAATTTAATTTTATGGAAATTAGTTCTGAATATAACAACGTTATACTGATAAAAGAGTAGCATATTTATTATACTAATCAATTAATTTAATAAAACAAAGAATTTATTTTTAAAAATAAATTTTAAAAACATCTTCCATAAAACAAGATAAAACTTACTGGCACCCATTACAGGAGGTGGTTTCAATAAATGTTGATCCTTTATTTGGAAATTTTGTGGTGGTTGATGTTGAACTAAGGGAAGATTTAATGGTAAATTGGTATGTGGTAAAACTTGAGGATCCATATTACACTGAAGAACAGGAAGAGGCCGTAAAGTTTGATAGCCTGACATATGATGATAAGGATATGACGAAGGAGATTGATGCACTGCATCACCAGGTCCAACTGTATGTCTTCTTGTTGTATGATAAGGTGTTCCAGATGGCAAATAAAGACCACTTTTCTCTTCCGTTTCCGCTTCAGTTTCACCAAACTGTTAAAAACCATATAACTATATAATACAAACAATTTATTAACATATTGTTAAACAAATAATAAAGTATAGCTTCTTTTAATTTAACAATATTAATTTAATTTAACATAAAAACAAACCTAAAATTCTTGATTTACACAGTAAATTGTGAAAGTAAAACAATTTATAGTCAGTATTACAAACAATTTGGAAATTTTAATTTTTCTGTAAATGTGTAATGCATATCATTTGTATTTTTAATCGTATCTTATCTCATTAAATCTTTATGCAAACAAATAAAGAACATATATAGAATGTCCGGTAATAATGCTTAAAGATAGATTCCTGTGATTTTTTTTAAGACAAAAATCTTAATACGAAATATCAAGGCTATAATAGTTTTTTAATTATAAACATTTAAAATTGACGAATCATAACGTCTAAAATTCATGGGTTAAGATATAGTTTACATTTTGCGTTATATTACATCTCAACGAGTGAACTTATCATTCGTTAACTTTAAATGCTTATAATTCTAAAATTACATATTATAACCTCGACATTTTGATGTTAGGATTTTCATATCAAAATAATCTCAAAAATCTACCTTCTAAGCGTAGTCTTTACTAGGCATCATGTATATTATTTGAATCTATCAAGAGTGCATTACACTTAAAATCCGCAACAACTACATTCACAATATTTGCTGTTCCACTAACTTGCGAGCTTTGCGGGCGAAATCTTAAGTGGAATGAATTTTGTGAACAGTCTCTGTAACAAGGACCATAAAATAATCGTACTGCGCTATAGAAAATATGAATCTGAAGACTCATCGAGTTCAGATGACGAATGGGAAATAGTGTTTATCTCTTTCCGGATCAAAGAGACTCTTTTCATGTTAAAAATGTATAACAATGGGAACAAAACAAAATGTTCGCGCAAAAAGCAGACGAAACTACCACTGCCGACCAACGTACGAATGAGCGTCGTGAACTTGACGTAATTGCGATTAATGACGTTTTGATTGCGATCACAATGATCGTGGTCATTATGTGGAACGGGTTTGTGGGCGTTGCAAGCGTTACAGGCGTTAAGTGGAACGCACCCCAAGAGACAGTAGCATCTCGTATCAAATGCACATGAACGGCGAAACTACCTTGTATATCCGTGTATACAGGTCATGACTGCGAATATCTGAATTTATGGGAACTTAAAAATGACAGAACCAATTAAGTTCTTAATAGATTTAATTGATAACTCGATCTTGAATTATATAAAAAATAATATAATATCTTATAGGACCGTATATGTGATAACGCAAATTATAGAAATCAATACCTTAAACAGTCTAACTGGATCTTTTAAGTTTAAGGCATAGATTTCTGTAGTTTGTGTTATTACACATATATGGTCCTATAATATATTGTTTATTTACGTTGCCTAAATAGACATTGTTTCTTCATGCCAATTATTGTGAAGAATATTATTAAGGTCACGATGATCTAAAGGCTTAGGACGCTCGCTCAGAAGCAAGAGATCCGGGTTCGATTCCTGGCCAATATTTTTCGCAATAAATTAATTATTGCGCAATTGGTGATGCGCGAATATGTATTAATGTTTATTATTGCAGTGTTTCATAAGTGTATACTTACGATATGATTGCTTGTAACTTTTTGCAGTTTTACTTTGCACTTTTTACAATCAATTTTTATATATTTTCAATGTGTTCATGCGTTTTCAATCCACGCTTTTTTTCTTTCTTACGCTTTTATTTACTCTTTATTTTAACATTACTTTTGAATTCATTAATTTGTACTGAAAAGGATCAAAAATATGATCACAATATTTGTGATACCTATGTAATACTGCAATAACAAATATTAATATTTGTTCATTAATAGTTGCGTTTGACTCTTATTGTTGTTTTTATTATTGAGTTGGATTTATTCTCAAAGCGGAATTTTCAAAATTAATTTGAAATAAGCGCGATTAAATATAAGGATAAAAAATTTGTATAAAATTATTTTCAACTCTAAAAATATAAATAAATGATGACATTATCCAAATTCTTAAAAATTATAAAGCAATAATACTTAATTAAAATAATACTTAATTAAAATAATAGTCTTAATTGAAAAAAATCTTATTAAAAAGTATCTATCAAAACAAAATTATCGCTTAAAATAATAACATGAGCAATAAGTAACAGCATAAGTACGTTAAAATTAGATCTGTAATAATAAATTAAAAGAAAAGGAGACATTAGGTGTGTAAAAAGTATATTAATAAAATAAAGTTACAAACGTTTCGATTCTTGAGTTCCTGTTCAATCTAGTACTAACAAATTAACAAAAAATAACTATTTCATTTTACAATAAACCTATAAAATTGACAAAATAAATAAATACAGACGTTGTCAAATCAAAAAGCATAAATCTAATGTCCAAAGATAAAAAATCATCAAACGTCTTTAGTATTTGGCAGAATAACTAAAACATGCATCACTTGGTACTTTTTTTTCTACAAGATTGCTTCTTGCATACTACTATGTTGGCGATCTTACTAACTGGAAATTGTGTGTAGCCTTACAGGTTACGTTGCTAATTGGTCTGCTCAATTCTCATAATAGACCAGGAGTTATTTTTCATGATTTTGTGTTGGTTCATGAAAGTTAATCAGAATGCAATCATAAGTCATATGATCATAGTATTCTCTTCGCAATAATTAAAAATGATGTAATCATCACTTTTGCGATAATATACCATAGTAATTATTCACTCTATATTTGAATACTTTTGCTGAGTATCTTCTATCAAGCAAATTCCAGCTCCTCAGCCAGCACAAAAACTCGTACCGTCTGAATTCAAACTAACAATAGCAGTGCAACCAGCAACACTGTTAATACTATTGCCAATACGGTAACAAACACGTAGAAAATCTTGCAGAAAAGGAAGCATTTATCGCCATAGACTTAAATTATAAAGAAATTAAACTGAAATGTTAAACAATCACCATAAAACTATCACCCTTTAATAGAAAATTAATTAAAAACTTACATTAATAATATAATAACGACGAAATGACAAAGCAGAGCGCAATTAAATAAAACAAATAAAAATTGTGTGTAATAATTTAATAGTATTTATAATTTAATACTTCTAAATTACACAATTTACTGTGCGAATCAAAGGAGTATCTGTAAAAATAAAGATGAGCAAACCAAATAAGGGGACAAATAAGTAATATCTGTCCCTTTTTAAAATAAATTTTTATAAAATAATTACCTTCTCTAATTGTGCACCATCTGGCAAATAATCACCTGGTATACTTTGAATACTGTGTAAATTAGGCATTGTTGGTTCTAATCGATCAACAAGTAAATTGTATATAGCTGATACATGATCAAAAGTATTTCCTTTAATGGCTTGTAATAACGTATCTGCACTAAGTCCAGGCAATCTTAACATATTTTCTATTACTAATTGATTTAATGGTGGTGGCACGCTTACATCAGGATTACATCTGAAAATGTAAAAAGACAAAATAAAAAAAATAAAATATAATAAGGACAAAATCCTTAAATATAAATATTTTCTTTTCAATACAATTAACAAATTATTATTGTAAATTATTATTGAAAAAAATACATAAAAAATACATATTTAAATTCTTTTCAGATTTAAAAAAAAATTTTTTCTAAATTTTTATTTTTCATGAAAAGTGTATGGATACGTGTGTATGTGCATGTGTACATGTGAAATTTGTTAACATATATATATATATATATATATCTTCTGCTAAAAATTTGAATACGAACGACTTAGTACAGTTAATTAATATTAGATTTAACTAATATTAGATTTATTTTTGGTAAATATATCGATAGAGAAAATCCGTTCCGATGACCTTGACATATGTTATTGGATGCAGGGCAATAATACCACTTAATATTTATTAATACTATTAATTGACGAAGGTATACAGAGTAACGGATAATTTCGAATAAAATACAAAAGATAGGGAAGAGCAATGGGTGCGTGTTGCTATACCAATAGTGTCAACCTACAGTAACTAAAATTACTACGCTGGACACATTTCCTCCCCGACAAAATAAGGAAATACTTAAAATAATTTATATATCCTAACTCTTACTTATAAATTAAATTTCTCAACTTGTTTAATCCTCCTTTTAGATCTTACGCTTCAATCTTTACTTCTTCTCGCTCTATATTGCACTTATCTTCACTCTCCGATTGTTTAACAACTTCTAACATCTTCGAATCCTTTCCTTTATTTTCTTCTTTATTCTTCTTTTAAATAAATTTCCTCCTCCTTATAAGATCTCTTGCCGTCACAATCTGCTCTATGTACATGTCTTTTCCATTTAACCTTTCTTCGTCTAGAGTTTTACATAAATATGTTCTAACTCTTAACTTATCTTTAATAACAGCTTTATGTCATGTCGGCTTTGCTGGACTTATAATCTTTTACGTACATAATATCTCCTATGTCAAATTGAATTTCTCGGTTCCTTTGAAATATTGCACCTTCTCCCTAATCTTCTCCCTCTTAAGTCTTATCAACAAACTTAATCTAGTTCACGAAACATTAATTTAGCTGGACTTTCTCCAACACTAGTATGCGGTGCATTCCTATACGAAGCTAAATATCTATTAGTTAATGTAGTTACGCTTCATAATGCATTTCCACTAACGCTCTTAACAATCCTCGTTTAAAATTTCCTACCGCATTTTCCGCTAACCCGTTGGTAGACGATTGGTATGGAGAATGTTCTGTGGTTAATAGCATTATTCATATAAAAGTTTGCGAATTCCTCCAATACAAATTGTCTACCATTATCCGAAAATGCGAAGAAGATTAAAATGAGCATTCTTTTAGCTTTTCAATAGTTCCTTCTGCGCTCAAATATAATTAAATACGTTTTACCTTATAATACTGAAGACACTGTATAGGAAATCAGATTGTCAGAAAAGGCGACTGAATAATCGAGGATAATCAGAGACTTAGTGAGTTTTACGAATGCAGTCTAATAATTTTTCTTATTCAGTAACAACGTGATTCTTTACTCAAATTCATCATTTACAGATTATTTTGAGAAATGAAGAGCAAGCAATTCCGGCATGAACGCGATATCGACGCGACGATTAATGGATCGGAATTATCTTCCGGCTACAGACAATCCTGTGGTATGATTCTACCAAAAAGTGTTACCTGTTGCTCTGTTACTCCAGATCTGATTTCGCTCCGTTGCTCCGATCCGCACGCTTGCTCTGGAGCGACTTATTATACAATTACCGGCGCTATCGCCGATTGATGCGCACGCAGGATCGATATATCATCGATCTGTACGATAGTTGTTCTCGCTTTCTGACGGATCGCACAATACTTGTTTCTTACAATCTTTAAAAGATCTTGCAAAATCTATATAAACTCTATTGAAAGGAAATTCCGCTTCTAGAAATTTGATTAATGATGATTTACTAGGATTACTTGCCGTAGCTCTACAAGCTTCACACTCCTTAACATAACTTTCTATCTCTTTATCAATCTTAGGCCACCAAAAGTATTGCCTAGTCATCGCTTTATTTTAGCTATACCTAAATGAGCTCCGTGTAGCTCTTCTAACAGAGCTTTCCAAATTCAGATGATACAATTATTTTGTCTTCACATCAGCATTTCCCCTTCTATACTGATTTCACTAATCTTTCTAGCATACTCTTTCATCTCTTCACTAACCGTTTCCGACCATCTCTTACATACAAATAAATTTTACTTATAATAATACTTTATCTCTTCTTAACTCTTTCCTAATCCGCGCTGCATCAATAGATGTGTGCTCGGCCGTAATGAAATGAAAATAATCCTCTACTTTTACTTCTTTAACTTTACTGGCTCTAGGTAATCTTGACCAATTCCTCCATTATTAGTGTTTTTAATATGTTCAAATTTGTATTGGAAGCCGCTTAAAAATAAGGTCCATCTTTGTAGCCTACCTGCCATTTGTAAAATGCCTTTATGCTCTCCAAATAAGGCCATTAACGGCTTATAATCCGAACACAAAATGAACTCGTTATCCATTAAATATTGCTAAAATTTGCTCACGGCCCAATAGCTAATGCTTCTTTGTGTATAATTGAGTAGTTCTTTTCTGCTTCGTGAAGAATTCTAGATGCAAATGCAACAGATCTTTCTGTATTATCCAGCAAAACATGCAACAATATAGCTCCAAACCCACATCGCAGACTAGTTCAAATTTCCAATCCTTATTAAAATGAATTAAATTTCTTTCTAAAACCAATTCGCTTTTAAATAGTTCGTCACACTGTCGCGTCCATTTAAATACTTTACTACGTTGACGTTTACTACGAACTCATACAAAGGTGTTAATACCTGCGACAATTTTGGTACAAATTTATCATAATAATTGACCGTGCCAATAAAAGCCTTCACTTCCGCTACATTTTTGGGCGTCGGTGCTTCTATCTGCTATTTTTTCAGGATCCTTATGCAATCCTTCCTTGTTTATATCCCAAGTACTTAATCTCAAGTTGAAAAAATACTGACTTTTTAAAATTAATCTTAAATCCTGCTTCTGAAAGATATCTAAATACTTCCAAATTTTTTAAATGTTCCTCTTTATTAGTATCTCTAACTACAATGTCATCTGTAAAATTAATTACATTTTTAATATCTTGTAAAGTACCTTTAATACCTTTTCCATGATTTTCTAAAAAATTGTATACGCTGACTTGGAAAGGTAACTTATTAAGCAAATAAATACCCTTATGAATATTCCAAGCAAGTAGTTTACTAATTTCCCCAATAACCTCCAACTGATTATACGCTGCTATAATATCTAATTTAGTAAACAATTCTCCGCCGCTTAGTGCTGCAAATAATTCCTCAATTCTCCCTAATGTCATCAAGATACTTATTAATTGTTACTTTATAATCTGCGCAAATCCTTAAACTGCCGTTCTTTTTCATATTCGGCACTAAAGGTACCTCATAATAAATTATCCGTTAATTCGATTATTCCTTTCTTTTCTAAATCTTCTAACTGCTTGTCTACTTTTTCTTTGAACGTTAAGAGTATTAATATATAACTTGTGGTTTGATAAAAATCGGATGCGCTTCTCGTGCTACTTTAAGATCAATTTTTTTCACATTTATATTTACCTAACTCCTCATTATATAAATCTTTATATAGTTGTAACAAGGCTTCAAGACTATTGCTTTCTTTTATAGAATACAAAAGCTATGTCAATTTTTAAAAGTCTCATTAGATCTCTACTCATTAACAATTTGCTTCCTTTTTTAACTACTACTCAAATAAACCTGAATTATCATATTTGATGATTGATATTTAATTTTGACTGAAATTTGCCCTTCTGATACTAAGACACTTCATACGTTCTTAACCAAACTTTTGAGCTTTCTAACTTACAATGACCGAATTTTTCTTTAACTATCTTTTCCGGTATTACAGATTTATTCGCTCCCATAACATACAAATATTAATTGACCTTTGATGTCAATTTTAATCATTAAGAGCTCTTCGCTATTAAATATATTACATAAATTATACATGTCAACTATTTCCGTATCTTTGTCCTTCGGCTCTGACTAAATAATTTGCATTAGCGATTGCGTTCTTATTACTTTTACAAATTTTGATCAAACGACTTTCCTTACAAACCTTACATTTACATTTGTATATTATATTACATTTTATATTTGTACTTAGCAAACATATGTCTTGTGCCTCTGCAATGTACACATTTTAATTCATCTCTAAACTCTTGATCTGTTCAATTGCCTTAGCTTTTTTTCTTCTTATTGTGCCACGTTTTTTTTTGTTGAATATGCCTGGTTTTTCCTTGCCTCAAATTGTGAATCTATCGTATTAGTCTTGGATGATGTCGCCACTGCCGTTTTTTTCTTTCTGGCTACTTCCAAAATAGACTGCAGTATTGCTATATGGTCTTCTTCCCAAACTCTATCCAAGATTGACCCTTTCCTTAATTCGATCACGAATCTGTCTTTAATGTTGCCATCAAGTTGCACACCAAATTTGCAATTGCTCGCTTTACTTTTAATTCGAGTGAATCATTTACTGATTCTTTTTCCGCTTGCTTCAATTCGTAGAATTCTATTCTTTCTTTGAAGATCAACACTCTTGATGCAAACTGTGTTCCGGAATCATCATTGTGTGACGACTTATCCCTGGTGAACCAATCACGAATTACTGTCTTCTTACCGTTATCTACAGCACAGCCGCCGCTCTGTACTTAGCCCTTCGTGTCTTAGATCAACTTGTAGATGATGAAAGTATCGAATTTCTCACAGTTCCCATTTTACATCAGACAATATATTGACAATTGCACTTTCGGCGCAAATTCTTCCTCATCAAAGAACGATCAATTGATAGAGTTACTAAAAAAAAGGAGGCTTTCGCCTTCGACAATGGGCAAGTATTAGGTGTACAACTTTGCTTCCGCCGTTTTTTTCCGAAATTTGAGGCTTTATTGTAAAAAACTGGTTATACATTTATGATTCAGAGTATAGTCCATCGCTGGCCACTACTTTCTCCCATCTTTCGGGTAGCGTACGAATCCCGCGTCGAAAAAACTGGTCATCTTTTGAGGCTATCCACGAATCGATCCAATTTTTTACTTCTTCATAAGAC
>Ga0157364_1003978_pt1 | contig 14574 bp, 3 predicted proteins | sample AttsexASBM2_FD_111476 | JGI IMG/M metagenome (GOLD analysis project Ga0157364, IMG submission 111476) | Fungus gardens microbial communities from leaf cutter ant in Ribeirão Preto, State of São Paulo, Brazil - Atta sexdens ASBM2 | ecosystem: Host-associated > Fungi > Mycelium > Unclassified ... | reverse complement strand
TTAATAAGGCATAAATAGACATTTTGATCCTTACTTTTGAGTTATCAGTATTATAGAATTGATTATAATTTCGAATTATTTTTTAAAATATATATATAAATTTATATATATAAATATATATATATAAATATGTATGTATATAAAAATATATGTATATAAAATTATATATATCTTTATTTTTATATAGTAATATTTTATATCTGTAATTAATAATAAAGTAATTAATAATACTATTTTAACTTTTTTATTAACAATTTCTTTAAAATATGCAAACTTTTTCTGTGAGTCACATTGAGATCAGTATTTCGATTAAAGCTGGTCGTGATGTTTTCAAGAATCAATTCAATCACAAGTGAGTTCTCGATAGTATCTCGAGTTCTCCTATACATAAATTGAATGCGATTTTTTCGTTAAGTGAATAAAATTTTGATATATTTTCGATGTGTTGATATATCAAAAATATTCATGATGTCGGATTTGGTGCAAAATCATATTCTATATTTCTTTCATGTCTTTAGTAGATATTAAATTTGTGTTGATTATATCAGAGAGATCATTTTCAAATGCGAATTTTCAGAAGCGAGGGAATTTTTGGCAAAAAATTGTCAGCTGGTAAGTGCTTCACATCAGATAGCAAGTAACGAGTTCGCGATACATATTAAAAAAAACATACATATTAAAAAAAAAAGATTAATAATGAATAACCATAATGATTCTCCGAGACTATTCATTTATTATCACCACTTTTAGCATTAAACTTTTAAACGTGATGATAAATCTGCTTCTGCTTCTGATAAACTGATTTATTTTAATCATTTCAAGCAAAAACAAGCATAGCAAAGATTATTGCAGATATAATAAATGACCGAATATTTTTAACAGACCTTGCCTGATGACATCTACGATACTGAAATCCGGTTACTTTCAAGTGGTTATATATATATATATATATAAAAGATATTTATTGATAAGATAAATTAAAATTAAACTGTTTGGGATAAAATAAATTTAAAAAAATTATATTTTGTGTGTGTGTGTGTGTGTGTGTGTGTGTGTGTGTGTGTGTGTGTGTGTGTGTGTATAGCGTTTGTAGTAATTTGAATTAAGAATCATCACAGTAATTACATTTCACTTTTTTATCAAGTTGCAAGTAAAATATTGTGTAAAAAAATGCTATAGGCCTTTTTATTCATATTTTAAAATATAAAATATTTAAATAGAGACAAGTGCGTTATAGGAAAAATCTCCTATTTAGAAATAGAAACTATATCTCTAAAATATCACATAATAATTATTAAATAATTAAAATTTAATAATTAAAATTTCTTTAAGTTTCAAAAACAATATACAATTACAAAATCATATAAAAAATTCTTATAGAATTTTGAAGCTTTTGTCGTATTGATGCATAATTTAAATATGGGTTGATGCATGATTTCGATCTTAATGAATCTTTATTAAGTAAACTATGTGTGTATGAAGCTTCTTGGATGAGTCGATGGCGTTTCATGGATGATTATGTCACAATGGCGCCGAAAAGAAAGTCCGTTCAACGACTATGATTAATCTCAATTGTCGGACGAAGCAATGCGTTGCGTGGGGGTAAGCATCGGAGGCGATGACAACTTCGCATGAACTTCACATCGAGGAGATCATGTGGTTGTTGAAGACGGAGAGATTAGATGCCTAATGTGAATTTCTAAACACTCTGACTCGCCCCTCGCGAAAGGATATGAACTTCTGATTCACTTTTTTACCGTTCCTCATCGTTGAATTTCCGCATGTAGTTGATATTCAAATATCACGATAAGAAAAAGATTTCACTCTGGGAGGTCAATTAGTCGGATGATGTCAATTCCACTTCGCAGTAGTACTTTTTATTATTATTATGCACTGTTTACATCGTTTGCGCTATAAATAGACTCGTATCCGTGTGCATGGATGGTCATGAATACAAATCACATTTCGCTTTATCTCTCTCTTATATACACTGATTATTAGCAGTACAATAATCTGATAATAAGCATATGTAAATCCCGGTGCATTACATTAATTAATCATTTCATAGTGTTCAGAAATAGAAATAGAATTAGAATTCCACAAAATTAGAAGCAAATTATTAACAGTGATCTGAGAAAGCAGAGAATGCAAGAGATCTGGCCGTGATATTTTTCATAATAAAATTATTTAGCTTTTAATACGCTTCATACGGCATCACTAAGATCTTTCTCAGACATCTATAATTAAAAATTATTAAATTGTTAATCAATTTAATTTGTAATATTATTACTGTAGTTCAGTCAGGTTTGCGTTTCAAGATCGACAAATCATTTCGATGCGCAATAAATAACTACATATGTAGTATATAAATTCATACCGAATTATTTAAGTATTTAAGATATAGCTTAACTGTTAAAAATTTTTTCCGTACATTTGTATTGTGGAATATTGTGTAATCATACTTACTGTTTTAAGAAATTTTTTATTTTACATTATTAACTTCTCTCTCTCTCTCTCTCTCTCTCTCTCTCGCACTACTGTAATTCCACACTTATTGACACTTAGGCCACAAGATATGTGCGTTACATAAACAGTATGTAACCGATTAATTTTTATCGCTGGGGTGAAGTAAGCAGTTTTTTTGTGACACATCGCGATGTACATTACGTATGTAATGCGTTGTACGTAACGACGTACATTAATTGTAATGCGCTACGAATTGCAGCTGGAAATGAATGAAATCAACGGATTGATACTTGAAATAATTACGTCGGATGCACGCTCGCGTACAGTAGCGTTATCTGATTCGATTAAGAAGGAACTGTGCAAATTTCATTTCTCTTTTGCTCCGGCATAGTGATAAGTATTTACACGCTCGAGAAAAAAGACCGAGACGTAATCGGACTTGGTTCGATACGGTATAGAAACAAACCGTAATTCATGAAAAGTTCCTCGCGTATTCGTAATCGCATTCCGTGTGAATTTAACGTTACACTCAAGAAGTAATGCTGAGAGTTCGATTATGTGTACATTCCAAGAATTATTTTTTGGACGAACTTTATTGAAGGACTCTGTTCTTTACTTTCCTGACGATTCGATCTGTTAAAAAAGTGAAGACAAGAAATTAAATTACGTCGCCGTTTCACACACATACATACATTAACAAGGTCTAAGATTATGATGCTAGAATTTAGCTATTTTGTTATACATATATTTATTAAATACTTCTCAATATACGATAAATTTTTTATTGTATTTATATGTTTTTATTTGCGGAATATTAATCGATTCACGATTTAAATAGAGTAATAGATGACATAAAATTGAGTTTAGAATAATCAATAATTCATACAATATCTTTCTGTATTTCTTTTATAGCAAGATAAGTAAAGCTAAAGTAATAAAGTAAGATCTAATATCAATCGTAGAATTAATAAAGAATATTTAACATAATACGACATTTATGGTTATTTATGCTTTCACTATATATACGTAAACTAGATTATAAAATCCAAAGCAATGAAATCATCTTTTCCAGTTATGGAAGAAAGACATTTACATTCATTGTTTGTACAATGCACTAAAAAATTGATGGTACGTATTTCTGTCTTCTATTGCCATTGATAATAAAACTTAAATAAGTTATAAGTTTCATTAGTGACTATGGTCAGAATACATAGAAATATGTCATCAATCTTTGAGTATTGTACAAACGAATAAATAAATTATTTACCCGAGGTGATATTTGATCATGTATAGATCTGAATCTTAAGAGGAGAATTTTGATTTTTGGGCAAAAAGAATTGATTTTTTGGGGAATTTTTTTTTTTACCAAAGTATAAAGTCAATACATTTGAATTTTGGAATATTGTTTTTCTATATTTAAATGTAATTACAGTTTTTTTTTAAATTAAATTTGAGTCAATATTATGCCAGTTATCTCTCCTCAAATATGGTGCCGCGCGAAGTATCGCGCTTTGTCACCGATATGTACAATATCTTCTGTCCTGGTCATTTAAAATATAAAAATCTGATAGCGTTTAATTTTATATACATATAATTATCATTTGATGAACAGGCAACAAAAAAATTGAGAAAATGGCGATTTGTCAAATAAAAATCATCGATTTCGCTCTAAAAATTGGCTGAATTTTTTGCAATAAAAAAAAGTATATAACGGATTGTTTTTCTTTTTCATCATACAAAGGATGTTTTCTTAACACTTGGATTTACTTGTAAATTATATATCCGCGTCGAATTGGTCTATTGCTTATAACTTTACTAATTTTACGAATTTCGATTTGAAATTTGCTGTACATATTTTTAACATTTCATACTATAATATTTCGTAAGAAAAAAAAAATCGATATTTTTTTACCCAAAAAACGAAATTCCTCCTTTAATGCTTAAACATTTTTCTCCATGAATATATACATTCAAGGCAGAAAGAGGATAAAAGACGTAAAAATAAGTGAAGTTGAAGACGTAAAAAAGAAGTGTGATCCGGAACGAAGTTGTATGCGAAATACTGTGCATAGCCATGATCGTGTGTGGTTTAAGAGCAAGGTCACAAGTGCGCCAAAGTATGGACAGCTGCCACTCAAAGCCAAGAACTTATTAACGAGGCTGCTGATCAGGACATTGCTTAGTCAGTTGCATTCTTATATAAATGTATGTGTGGACATCGTCAAGACAACAATATACAGATCTACAATAATGTTCGACTTTAGGGAGGAAAGGGAGGAGAAAGAGAGAGAGAGAGAGAGAGAGAGAGATTTCAATTGTTTTCTGGAAGTCATCCAGTAATCGTTCGCGAATTATGGCATGCACTAGATATACAGCTGAAAAAGGAAATACACAACATAGATCAAGAAAATTATTTATTTGATAAAAAATATTTTTTTATGTGGTTTCAATAAAGAGATTCATACTCTTATTCTTATTATAATTTTTAATTTTTTGCAATCAAACTTTTCTCTATTATAAAATTCGTTTTGCTATTTCATGTTGAAAATTTTTCGTCATAATAATTATGATTTCTCTGAATTTTTTTATAATTAACAATTTATACCAAAGAATTTATCAAATATCGATAATAAAAGAAAAAATAAATAAATTAATGAAACATTTAACAATGTAAAAAACAGCAATTCGTTCTATTGAAAAAAATTTATTTTAACACATATATAAATTTTAAAAGAAATATGTTGACAGTAAATACAGAAAATGCACGTTATGTTGTATATTATTTTATCAAACAGAAGAAGAGAAAATGTTATCGCGAGATGTAATAGTGCATTCAATCATATAGCACTAAATGTGATTATTTGATATTATATTTTCTCTCATGCTAGAATTTTCCCCCGAATTCTTCATATTAGAATAAAAATTAAGAAAAATGTTTTTATATTTGTATTATTAAGTTCAGCGTTAACTAAATTAGCAGAAAATAAACATCAAAATAAGTTAGACATACGAAATGTTGAATTAGCAGACTAATTGGATATCGAAGTTAAGAAATAATATTTGCATCGATCGACTAATTAAAAAGATATAATAAACCCCATTCAGAGAAATCTCGTTACTATTTTATATTTCGCCTGATAATGAATTGTAAAAGACTCTTGTAAGATAGAAAAAATGCAGTCAAGATTTATTTCTAAAATCTTTCCGATGTAGATCATAATTAATGAACAATTTTCGTTTTTTATTATTTCGAATTTTGAACATATTCCCATCTCATAAAATCTCATTTCTGCCTCACAAGAAATTATCTTATCACAATTGGGCTATTCATTCTTTTGTTAAATGATTAAAACAAAATGGAATTTTTTGTGAAGATTGTGATAAAAGTGCATTTAAATTATACACTTTAAATTTATATTTACCTTATATTACGTATTGTATATTCATATTTGTATTTTGTATTAATACATATTTTGTACTAATAAATTTAATAAAAATACGAATTGATAATAATTATGTGAGTTTTCATATCATCGTTTTTGTTGTCAGAGTGAAATTTGTATTAGTGAAAAGCGATTAGGGAAGCGATTAATAAATTTCACGAGTAACAAAGTTTAACCACGCACTGACGCCGAGCGTCCGCTTCAAAACCTAATTACCCCTGTAAATTGTTAGAAAACGATCGCTCATTTGTATCATTAACATCGTTAGAGCCACCGCAAAGCAACAATAAATCGATCGTAAAATTGCCGCTTGGAAGAAAATCGACGACAAACATCACGAAATGATAAATAAGTAAAAGAAAAGGACTGTTGTTTGCTGGTTGCTCGAATCAGGTTTATTTTTGTGTACGGCTACACGAGCGCGATATTATTTCCGTCCTATCCAATATAACTAACGACGCTCCCTTTTACAGCCCTTCTACCGCTCGCGTCACCGGAGACGAGGCGGTTAAAGTAGGTAAAAGTAATTTGCTAATGGATGCAATTTTCTTCATTCACGAACGAACATGTTGCAGCGTCAACGGCAGCGGTTTATAATTTTCCGCGATTTTAATACAATTTTTAAAAGTCGCTTGCGAAAAAATTTTGTCGTCGAAAAACCGCCACGGCATAACCACCACATGCAATCACCGATAGTCCCACGTCCCACGAGATCTAAAGTAATTGAATTATCCGCTACGTTATGTTACAATGCGAGTTCAATATTACTGATAGTAATATGTAGTGTCTGCAATACGTAGTAGCGCGATTCGTGGTTCGTCGCGCGCGCAAGCGATATAAACAATATACGATGCGAATAAAAATGCGCCAATTAACGGCGACTATCGATGAACAAAATGGAAATTTAACACAAAGATACATACATGCGCACTGCATCATTGCAAATTAATTTTAATAAAATGACGTAAACGATTCTTTTCAGAGAGAGAGAGAGAGAGAGATCGATTCTACGAACATATGAAACAAGAATTCTGCACATGACTTAACTTTATGGAAAATTTAAATTTTGTATCTCTTTTTAATATATTAATAAGTAACAATTAATTTAGAAAATTGACAGAATTCGATGAAACTTTTGTCTGAATATTTTCCAATATAAGAATAATAGAATAATACACACGGAATTTGTAATACGTATCATTCTCTCTTTGTATTATCTCTCAATATTTTCTATTGTATTAAAAATAATAGCCGGAATTTTCTGATGCAGTGAAATCAATAACGCGGTACAGTATAAAAGGTTGCTTATTATTATAGCGAGCTACGCTTCATTGAAATTGTTGATGGGACTGCAAATAACATTGGCAATCATTTAGCTCGAATAAACTATTCCATTTGTAATGCTGCAATCAATTGCGAAACATTTTGATATCTAATCACTTCCTATCGTGCAGAGCTTTGTCGGATTGTTCCATTGCGGTCTGCTTAATCGCTTTACTACGATCTTCGTAAACTTTGTGTAATGACTATCAACGCAAGATTGCTGTATCAAGAGTTTTTATCGAATATTGCATGTAATTTTCTCATGTCGCCGGCAACCGATCATTCACGTTTGAAGGACGGGAATATCTATCTATCTTACATAACGTAATTTCTCGTACGTGTCAGAAAAGTCTTCTAAAAATACATAGTAGAGACATAGAGAGTTGTAGTTTCGCCGTCAATGATCTGTCATACAATGTAAACTGATAAAATAACATGTAATTGGATATTTTTTCGACGTAAAGTCTAATCTAAAAATTCTACTTTAAACTGCGAGACATTACTTTATCAGTATCATATGTTAGACAACGTATTAGTTATACAAGAGCAATTTTGCTGAAGAATCTAAAAATTTGGCTAGAAACATATCTGAAATTAATTTTGTTGGAATCTTAACCTTTAAATGTCACTGGAGATCCAAAAGATCCCAAAGCTTTTTTAATCATATATATATATATATTTTATGATCCCGCTGTAAATCGAACTTCTGACTTCAAAAATTAAAAATTAAAAAAAATTTGTTTAAAAAGAGAATGCTTTTTAAATTTTAATTAATTTTTTTTTAGTATTAATTTACAGTAAAATTTCACTGTAACTGTAATTACATTTTTTTTTAGAAGCTTTAAGGTATATTCAAACAAATTTTCAAAGCAAGATATTGAAAACTCTAGAAATATAGTGATATACACTTTTTCACACTAGAATCCAATTAACTCCGTGTGACATCTGCGTGATTTTTTTGACGTGTGGCATTTAAGGGTTAAGTACGATGAGCATTGCTGCAAAATGTTTTGATATTCTAGCAATCAATTTTGTTGTCCTATTTAAAGATAGCAACACACGGAGCTTGTTTTTTTGCTAGATTACATTCTTGCCATCGTATTAGTTGCGATGTTAGCACTGTCAGCACTGCAGCCAATATGGTGGCAAGAGTTTAATTCAGCTAGCAATCCAGCAGGAAAATAAGCATCGTGCTGAATGCTGGCAGTGCCGCTAGCTTAATTGTTTTAACGATCCAGCAAAATTATTTTTCAGATCTAACTAAATTTTTAGATTTTTCAACAAAATTGCTTTTTTCAGTGTAACAGAATTCATTTCGCTTCCTCTTGTTCAACAATTCGCTTTGCTATGAGAGCTTAATGCTAAACCATCTCATTCGGTTTGATAAATTTCGGCATAAATAAAAATGGACAAACCAGAAGATTCTGATTATATCAATCAGAATTCCGATTATTTGAACTAGAATTCTATTAGTAGATTTAACTAAAAAAACTCTGATTCGTCCATTTCTAATCAGAATCCCAATTGTGTCCAATCCAACTGTTTTTCTCAGTAAAAACTTCTGTATGATCATTCAATTTGATTTACATATTCGACGTGTCAAATCCTGATCCTTATCATGCTGACCGCGAATAATGAACCAAAATAATGACGATGAGTTATATAGTATCAAATTCTCAATAACGCCACGAAGTGTAACCTTTTATTAGCTGTACGCATAATTGGAGAGATGACATGCGGTAGGCTGATCAATTAACGTTGATGAATGTTGCGAGTTCGTTCTGTAATCAATCGGCGTGGTCGGTCTATTCAAGCAATTCAATCGCTGTACTCAACTCAAAAGATAGATCATAATGATGACGTGACTAGACAATTAACAACGAAATTATAATACCAGAATTGCATGCAGAAATGTTGCATATGACAGAGCAGCAATAATTTAAAACCATAAATTCATCGCAATGAATAGTAAAAGCTGCAATGTAAATGAAATATTTATTTCGTATCCACTGCAAAACTCGATTGTAAATCTTCAAGATAAACATGATCGAGAAAAAATGATAAAGTAGATAATAAACAAATAATATATTGTAAATTATATAAAAAAATATTGCGATATTATTTTATCGTAAGAGAAAACTTTAAATTTGTCGCTTTGCTATTTTCAATGACAGAATCGCTTGAAAAATACAAAATTTACAATTACTTAAATAACGTTAAAGTAAATCATATAATCGTCTTGTGTTGAAAACGAAATTTTATTTTCTGTGCAAACTTAGCTTCTCAAGAAAATCGTTGCATAATAAGAGGCCTAAAGGTATAAATTTACACTTACAACTTTAGTTGTAATTAGATGATGTAAAATATTCATCATTATAACTTTGCATGTTGCTATCAAAAGCTGTAGATATGTTTACTATATATAATATCCTTATTTATAATTAATACTCAAAATTTTGTAAAAGATAAAAATTGTTACGTAATAAAATATTAATTTTCAGGAAAATAATATATCTTTTACTCCTCATGATCTGCTTCGTTTCACAACAAAAAAATCAAGTATCTCAATATTACCGAGCTTGTTTGGAATCTGTAGCGGATCATAGTACGATTTAGTCGTTCGTATTATGATCGTACACGACGTTAAATGGTAATCGATTTTTCATATCCGGCAATCGACGTTATAACTGAACTTTTCCATGTGTAACACATTTTTAACGTTTTCAATTGATGGGGAGTACTTCGTAGAAAGAAGTACTCCCTTTGATTGTGCGCAGAAATATGAAAAAGCTGGACTATGTTGAGACCATCCTGCGACCACCGAATGGATCCCACCTCCGAGCAGCGAACGCTGTCTCTCAATTAACGCGACAAAGTTAATTAAACGTCAGAATGTCGATTCGTCTCTTATGCGCCGGAGCTTGTATTGAACGTCATTTTACATCCTCTATTTGCTAGACACTGACATCAACGGTTACAATCGTCGGTTACTGGCTCTTTCCTCATGTGCTGCAGTAGCGCGATATTAAATGGTTTCTATTAAAAATGTAACTGTTCTTTCGCGATGATAAATATTTCTCTTATACCAGAAAAGCACAGAGACTGCTTTATGCGCTGTAACTACGGACTTAATTAATTTTATAAAAAAACGTTGAATTATAATAAATACTTTTACATATTGATAATTGAAATTTATAATTGAATCTTTTGCAAGATCTTTCATCTACAAAAGCGTAAAACAATGGAAATCATGAAATTATTTCTAAATTATTGTATCTTTCAAGCGCTAACAAATAAATATTCATGATCTAATAGAATTTTAAACAAACTTTTAGAATGTAATAAAATGTGACACAATAGAATCTGTCTAAAGCACAATAAATTCATATTATAAAGCCAATTTTTCATTTTTCTCTCGTTCAACAAAGGAATTTTTATTTAAAATTTTTCAACGCAGAGATTCAGAGTTTTTTCAATTTTACAGTACAATTTTATAAACTTTCACAACACTGTTGTAATATAATATAGTCTGCTTTCATCGGGAACATGAAACGCATATCCGACTACACGTGGCCAAATTCTTATCAAACGTGATGCCGTATGTAAACCAGATCCCAGACTTCATCGCCAGACAAGCGATATGTCTCGACGGCAGAAAGCGATCTTGGGATGCAGACACTTCGCATGTCCTTCGTCGTCATTCGTGAACATTTTTATGTAGCGCGAATCGCACTTCCGGATACGACAGCAAATTTCGCTTTTATTGGTCCTTGCTTACATAAAGAGAATCCAGAATGGAAACATCCGTGTATTTCATCGAAAGAAATGCTGCCGTTGATAAAAAAACATTCCTGAAAGTTTAGGTTGTAGAAAAAATAAAACCCTATATTTCGAGACGTGAGGATATATATATTAAATATCTTTAATGTTTGATATTTGAATAATGTGATTCTGTTTATAAGTGATATAAGTAGCATTTCACAAATTTAAAGAAAGGAATTAAACTCGACAAAAGTAAAATAAAATACTATAAAACTGTATAATTAATGTTTCTCGCATAGAAAGAATGATTTTGCTGAAGTACTTAAAAATTTAGCTATTATAAATAAATCTGTAATTTTTGTTGGATTATCCGTGCGTAAATTTACAATAAATACGAAAAAAGTTTAATTATTCATTAAAAAATGATATAAAAGTATATAATTTCGAAAATAAAATTTCAAACATAAACTGCTTCTTGTAATTTATCGCTTTTTAATCAAATATCAAACTTATACGAAAACTAATAACTGTTAGTAAAATATAATTGCAATATAAGCATTAATATCGATTTTCTAACGTAAAAAAATGAGTGATATATTTGTTATAAATTTAGAAAAGATATTGGATGAGAATAATTTGATGAGACTTTTCCTCAAAATACTTAATATGGATAAGGTTAATTGATGGAAGTGCTAAGCTAACCTGACTGACGGGCCGATTTGCAGAATGTTGACACTTTAACACTCGCGCGATATCGCTTACCGGCACTAACAATCAATCTTTGTGTTTCCGTGAATAAAGAACACGACAAAAATCTTGAAAATAAATTTAAAGCTGTACATTGTCAGGATACGTTTGTTTATGGCATTCTGTTAATTGGAGAATACATTTGAATACATAAACGTAACAAAACTTAGTATATTACGCCGTACATAATATAAAAAAATATATATCATAACATACGCAATTAAAGATAAGGTATGGCCTTCGAATAAATTTTCCACTCTCATATAACATAGAAAACGTTTCAAGTGGTTTTGTCGATTTACACAAAACTATGTAACGTATAATTTATCATTGTTTATCAGCTAAAAAAAGGCAATTATCAGCTAAAAAAATGTAGTTTAGTTCTTGCAACGAGAACCACTTTAATTGGAAATAGTTCTTCAATTCATTGCTCAATTTTAGTTAGAATTGGATTTTTGCTGAACACAATTTAGCATATTTCGAGTCTCATCTCAATTATCATCGAGAGTATTTGAAACTGATACAATGTATCTGCTTCGATATCGATAGACTTGATAATAATTTCTATTCCTTAGTCAGAATTAACAATTACAAACATAAAACACATTTTTCTTAATTGCAATATCGAGAAATTAAAATATTATTATTTGGAGAATCGTGATAAAATTATGTGGTTATATTTTTGCATATTGTTATATAATCCAACAAAAATTATTTTTATGTAATATTTAATTATTATCTTCTTTATCTTTAATATTACATATAACATTCTAATTCTATATTTTTACATTAGGACTTACATAAGGATTAGAAGTCTTTACAATGTCTATAAAATACCATCCTTATAGTCACATGCAACGTTGCATGCTGTTAGCAAACAGAAATAAAAAAACGGAGCAGCCAAAGGATTTAAAACCGGAAATTAACTGGCGATACGTGACGTCCTTGTACTTGAAATCTTAGCGGTCAGCGTTTTAATCGCATCATCAAGTAACGTTCCGAAGAATGAGGGATGATAACGATTATCTTCGAGAATATTGTGATTAAGGTCAGATTCCACCGATGTAAGATTAATTTTATTCATATGTATATTACTTATGAGTATAACTTACTGTTTATCTTTTTCTAATTCTTAGAACTAAAAAACAATAAAGAATAAATTAAACCGAGATTACAATTAATCCTATATTGGTGAAACCGAGCCTAAGAAAAAATCATACTTGTGCTCGATCATTTAATTTTTGCATGTATGAGATTAATTAAATTAGACTTTCATAGAACCGTTACAAACTCTTGTCATTAAGGATCATTCTTTGTCATTTTTCGTGGCTCAAATATGTATACTTATAGCAGATTAATCCTTTCTTCTTCCGCTTATTTATTCATCGGTACATTTATCGATCCATCTTGCGTCTGGAGAACAGGTAAATTCGTCTGCCGCCTACTGTGATAATATAACCCATGACTAACTTTCGGAAAACGCTTTTTTTTCGGCGGCCGCAGTTTGGCGACAGAGAAAGAGAAAGTATGCGATCAAACGAGAACGCGTCTGCCTCTCTTTTGCCGCTCACGTCGAGACTTTTCTGAAGTCCTTCCAGCCGAACGTTCACGACGCCCATAATTTCACTCGGCTTGTTCTTTTCTTTTTCATTTTATTTTCTCAACAGGCTTGGATAATTCAGCGAGCGCCTAATGCGGCGCGCACGTAACGTTGTTATACGCGCTCACGCGTGCAACGATTTTTCGGGGCTCTTACCCTCATACGGGGGTGGCGGGCATCTTGTCACGCTTTTACGCCGATCGTGATATAACCGCCCATTATGTTAGCGAGCGTAATGTTCTTTGCGATGAATATTCAAAAATCCATTATTTACATATGCCTTTAATAGATAACGATAACCTATGCAATTCAAAATTTCGAAAAATATATTAGTTTTTTTTACGGAATTATTTTTTATATTTTTTAAAGAAATTCTAAAGTCGTCTGTTTTACCGGTTTTATTTTTCAAATAAGTATTTTTCCAACTTATCTTTATACATACAGATTTAAAAATCCTTTCCCACAGTTAAACAGTAATGTAGTTCAAATCAGTAGACTTCAAAAACAAAACAGTTGGAAAATTATAATTTTGGTATCGACTTTTAGCGTTAGCTCATAACAATATTTGTTTTATTATATATATATATATATATATATAAATAAAAGTTTTATACTTCATATAAAAGGTGTTTGGAAATTAGTAATAAGTCTTTTGCATAGGGACAGAATGAATTAAACTGAGAAGAAAAATTCTCTATCATTTTGCAATCACAATAGTTAACAAGATATTAATTCCTAAAAATTGCCGAAATTGATATTCAATAATTCTTTTTAAAAAGAGACGAAAATTGTTCATTCTCATAGAATCCTAAGAATTTTTTCAGATTTTTTTCAGAATTTTTTCAGAATTCTTTAATATCGTATATTTTCTCATGTTGGTAAAAATGCAAAAATGTAATGCTAAAAAGTTGACAAACAATTCTGACAAAATTCGTAGAGTTTTATGAGAAAAAAATAAACAATTTTTTTGCAGTTTTTCTGTATAGTTGATAATATTTGAGTAAAAAATTATTAAAGATCAATTTTCGGCAATTTTTAGCAATTAATATATTGTTAACTATTGCGAAAATTGCAAAATGATTGAGAGGACTTTTCTTCTCAGTTTAGTCCATTCGCCCCTGTGTGAAAAATTTCACTAATTTCCAAATCACTAATTTCCAAATACTGTATATATATATATATATATATATATATATATATATATACTATATATATATATATATATAAAATAAT
>Ga0157364_1003977_pt1 | contig 14576 bp, 5 predicted proteins | sample AttsexASBM2_FD_111476 | JGI IMG/M metagenome (GOLD analysis project Ga0157364, IMG submission 111476) | Fungus gardens microbial communities from leaf cutter ant in Ribeirão Preto, State of São Paulo, Brazil - Atta sexdens ASBM2 | ecosystem: Host-associated > Fungi > Mycelium > Unclassified ... | reverse complement strand
TTATGTAAACAAATTAATACAAAAAAATAATACTAACACAAACAAACTATAGATTAATTTTTATTTATTTTTATTTTATTAATATTTTATAAATTAACATTTATGATAGATTAAATATTAAATTAAAACGTATTTTGTTCATCTATTTGTTATCTTAAAATTTACGTTAAAACACATTATTTTTATATCATTTGTTCACATACTCATAAATTGTGTTATTTTGACATTAAGAAATGTTAAATATCAATTTATCGCAAAATATTTGAATAATTAACGTAATCATTATTGTGTTAAATTAACTCTCGAATATGTTAAAAATTCAATATAAAATTTTAACAAGGATTTGTGTGTGGGGGGAAGGGGGAGGAGGAGGCGGGGAGAGAAAGAGAGAGAGAGAGAGAGAAAGAGAGAGAGAGAAAGAGAGAGAGAGGACTATTTCCAATACAAATACAAAATATTTTTTTACTATGTATGAAATGTTGCTATGACATACAATGATATGACAAACTCTTATTTATGCCTATTATTATTTATAGATTAAAAGATATAACAATATTTACTGTCATATTTATAAGCTAAAACGATATAACGTGTTTAAATCAAGAATTCCATCCGTGAGAATAAGATTCAGTCAGTACCTTTCTCATCCCATCTTATGAGGAGGCTGTGACATGGAGTCACTCGCAGATACACAGAATGCTTGCAGGTCCATGTATATGTATATGTCGTTGGTTACAATCCATTAAGCCTCTTACATAGATTCATATCCTGAGCTCTTTAATCCTTATACTGCAACGATTACATATTAAACGTTTAACATTTATTTATTGAACGTCAATATTTTTGTAATTTACTAAGTTGAAACTGTAAAATACTTGTTAACAAGAAGAAAATATTCATCGTGTTATCTAATCTGAAGAAACGATACAAAAATAAAGACTTATACAGTTAAACCATGCTTTTTACATGAATCGATTTTGTACAATATCGTTTAAATGGTTCGTGCAGAATAAACATGCTATTATAAGTGACGAAAAGAATGCAATTTAATTTTAGAAGAAAAAGAGAAATGAAAAAAGTACTACCAATATATAGGTTGGAAGGTCGCTTTGTTTTCTGTTTACAGTGTATTAAGTTCATTTGCAACACTTGAATTGGCACGCTGCAACCACGTTGCAGGTTTCGACAGGTTGGATTGATGATTTATTATAGATACGTTTTGTATTTGAGCTGCAGCATCGTTAATTTGAAAAATCGTGCCATCATACAAGACAATATTGATATACAAAAAAAATATATATATATATATATATATATATATATATACGGAAAATTAGAGTGTATGTATATATACGGGAAAGATTAAAAAGAAATAAAACGAGCGAACATATGAAATTTGTCTGACATTAATTTTTGCTATCGCATCTTTAATTTTTGCTTCAAACGAAAACAATTTATCTGACCCATATATTCTCCGCGCGAGATCATCACGAACACAGGTGATTAGTGAGCGATCAGTCGATCGCAATCGTCGATTTTTCTCATCCTATGCCGGATGAAATTCTCTTTGTCAGCTGGAACTGTTCAACGAAAAGTTTTCAAACAGCGTAAACTGCCGAGGAATGCGATCGTGCAGACACTAAGCAACAAAAGCAGCACCCTAGAACCTTGTTAAGCTAGAACATCAAAGTACGGTAAACTTAATTTAGACTGCACAGGACAACCAGGGTGAGTACAGGCATGGAATATATACAGATGGAGCTAGTCCCAATGGCAAAATAGTGGTATTGAGAATTGTTCCCCATTGTATCATTTTTCATCATTTTTCATTGTAAAATTGTAGACATTAATAAAAATCAAAATTTGCTATCGAATAAAAAAAAATGAGAATCTTCTACTATTAAATAGTAAATTTTTCCTTTTCCTTTATTGTACATCAATCTCAGGAATAAGAACGCTTCATTTACAGCAATAAATTTAAAAGATAATTAGAAACAATTTGAATGCAATTTACGATGAAATTGTTACTTGATTTAATATCTCTCTCTCTCTCTCTCTCTCTCTCTCTCCCTCTCTCCCCCCCCCTTCCTAATGAAAATTATAACTTCTCTGTAACTCCTCTGGTTTAGTTTTAGATTGTTAATGTTCACGCAATCAGTGAATTATTAATATAACAATACTAAAACAATTTAAAGTTGATATTGCATTTTGGTATTAAATAACTTTAATGATTATTTGTACTTTATGTACATCTATGTAAAATATCTTAAATGTTTGCAACATTTTCGAAATTATCATAGATGATACATAGACAAAGATCAATATTTTACTTGATAATTCTGTAGAAAATAAATTATTAATTGATAAAAAAAATTATCTCGACAATGTGATTAAAAACATTTAACATTTTAAGCAACAATTATAAAGATAATTAAAATTTAATGCTTGCTAACACATCTTCTATTCGTCCTTTCAATCTGATGCTTTCATTGAAATTAATTTATAATCGGGATGCCCTCTTCTAAGATCTTTAAATTTCAGATCTCCGAGATAGATTCCGTGAATCAGGAGCGGATTCTACCGAATCCACTCGCGTTTCGAGAATTCGAAAATCTCAGCGGGCCCAGTCGCGTCATCGATGCAAGGAATCCTCGAATTTCATTATTCAGATGAGCATCGTTCCGTGACTGATCGATCGCGAGGCAAAGTGAGTGCAGAATTACATGAATAATCTATGTCGCCCTGAGTGCCGGATCCTCCTCTTTGAGGCTTTCAGACCATATCGCCTTTGAGCCAATTCATCCACTTCCGGTGGAGCTGGGCGCTTCCTTACGTATCATTCTCTTCGATTTTCTCGCGCTACTTTTCGGCTCTCCGTTTAGCGCGACACTTGGATATAGGGTGTCCTGCCTAATGCAGAGACCAAATCTGTTCGTTGTTATTTTGCGATTGTATCTTCGTAATTATAAATATCGTCCCTTTTATTTCATTATAATATATTTCAAAACAATTTATTATATATGTATTTAGAGCGTAATAAAATCATTACTCATTACACTATTTCTTAGTTATCGTCTATAGATATATTTTTATTAATTATTTCCAATTATTAGTAGATAATCAATAATTTTAATTAAAAATTTTTTAAATTAATTATTTATTAATATTAATTAATAATAATAAAATAATAAATAATAAATAATAATAATAATAATAAAATTGTTCCTGCATTTTTTAACCTTAAAAACTTACCATTTAACTAGCGTACAATTTCACGCGTGTAGTTCGTTCTGGTTTAGTAATTATCTTTATTAATCATTAATTATATTATATTAAGTTACATAACATGTATTTGCCTATTTATATGTTAGTTAAACTAATAAGCATATGAATAATTGAAAATACATATATTGTATTATTACATCATACTTAATTATTATTGTATAAAATATTTAGCAATAAATTTTACGCTTGCAAGCTTTAATTATATCATTATTTGTGCAACATGTTATTTTACATTGTGCTATCTTTATATTATTAATTTAATTTATTAATTTATTATTTTTTATTTTTCATATATACTTTTCATATATACTTTTCTTATAATATCTAATTAATATATTACGATATCTAATTATATCGTACGAAAGTTGTGTTATTTATTATACATGTTAAGTGATGTATTTTTTATAAATGTGTCAATAAAAAATATATATACAGGGTGTCCAGAAAGTTTCTGTCAATCGCTTTTGTGTAGATAGAACGAACTAAACTAAGTCAAAAAGTCCTCTACTATTTTGAAATTTCCGCAATAATTAACAAGATATTAATTACTAAAAATTGTTAAATATTGGTCTTGAATAATTTTTTACTCAAATACTATCAACTTTATAGAAAAACTACAAGAGACAAAAATCATTTATTTTCTTCTCATAAAGTTCTGAGAATTTTTTTTTTTCAAAATTTCGACCTACAGTCAAAATTCTCTTCAATACAAAGAAATTTACTCAAACTATTAATTACAAAATTATATAATGATAGCGCATACGAGTATAAACTATGAAATAATAAATAAACTATATATAAAATATGAAAAAAGTGTGATAGTGTGTGATATCCGAATTAATCTTGATCAAATTACTACATCAAATTACTAAGTTTAATATGTAATTGTCATGATTGAACTGTTTCTAGGTTTGTACATGTTCCATTAGACTGTTCCATTTAATGAAACAAAATTAAGAGTTATTAGATCCGACATAACTGTTTGGTAGACGAATAAAAATGACATTTTAGGATAGAGCGATTTTTTTCCCCTATTGTATATGTATTTTTGGAAAGAGTATAAGAGATGATGAATTTTGGTGACAAGCGAAAATTTTAAAATAAATATTTACTCTTGCTAAAAAATCGTAAACCTCGTTTCTTTTATTTTTTTATTTTATTTCAATTAACAAATGGATTTATTATGGTTTATAACAATTATTTTTTAAAAATAATTATGATTTATTATTTTCAACAATAAATCCTAATTATTTTTAAGAAACAATTATTATGAATCATAATAAACTGATCGTTAAGTAAAATAAAATAAAAAAATTTTTTAAACGAGAAACGTTTTTTTTTTACTGAAAACCTTTTGGATCTTTTAGTAAAGGTAGATATTCATTTTAAAATTTTTGCTTGTCACCAAAATTCATTTTTTATGCCCTTTCCAAAAATACATGTACAACAGAGCGTAAAAAAATCGCTACATCCTAGTGCATATGCCAAAAATATCAGCCAGAGTATTGCCGAAGTTTTCACTTGCGATTGTCCGCGTTCGCTCCATAATCCAGGATCATCATGATTGTCGAGTAGAAATTCCGTGTGAACGATCGAAAAGATTTGGCGCAGAGACTCTATTGTATGTTCCTTGCATGCGCGAGCATAATCTATCGATGCTATGTATATACTCTGGACAACTTTTCTGGGAAAAATAAATTCCGTGGTCGCAAAATTTTCGAGGAAGTCGTGCAGCAATTTCCGGAGATGACGCAAACAACAAAACGTACAGGTGATATTTGAATAAAATAGTAACAGCGAGAGAGCATTCTTTGTATTGTTTCACAGAAAATTTAATCTTTTATTATAATATAACTTTTATTAGAAAATACATTTTGCTCGTGTCAGATTGAAATTAATCAATTTCATTATTGAAGAAAAGAATTATAGTGATGTCATACATAAAAACTGAGAGAAAGAATTTTGTTAATTTAACAATACCTTTAATCGGTGATCGGTAAATATAAATCGATAAATATAATCAGTAAATATATCGGATAAATTTTGTTGTGATTACTGCTAGTCTGCTATACCAACCAATTATTAGTAACAGAAGCAAACTATATAGAATCTAATCTATCTTTTGGATAGATTTTAGGCTCGTTTACATATAATAGAATTCGATCGTGAAGTCTTAAGTCGTAGAAAACCGATCAAGCACAATCTAATATAGGAAGAATACTTGACTAGAATTGATCAATTTCTTACGATTTGAGATCTTTGCGTATACAACTTTTATACATGTATGAGCCTCTTATTTACTAGCGATACTATTGATTATATTGACGAATTAATTTGCAATCGTAACAAATAGATCGTTTTTTTTAACAATATTTGTTTTCCCTTGATTTGTTCCTATAACAAAATCATTTCTCTCAGTGAATCACGCGTGAAAAATACGTTGTTTAAACAAAGTTAATTTATATTTTAATAGTAAGCATTACAAACAACTGGTTGTTTAGAAAAACAGTTAATTCATGATGCTTTGTACAAATTAATAAATAATTCTTTTATTTATGCATGTTTCTCTGAGAGATTCGTTACATATATTACATTATTTGTATACCACATCATGTTGTACAGTGGCGCTGATTTATGTAACATCACTTTTGTAGAGTCGCGCGCGAGAATAGTATTTTTCTCTAAAGATAGGGTCGGACATCGCCGAACGACCATGGAAACGCATTAATTTCACTCAACCGGCTGAATGCAGTCTGCACTTGAGGAATGCGCCTTTTTCTCTTCGCGTGTCGTTTACATTCCACTTGATATGAATGACTTTATAGTAGCTACTATTACATCCGCTCTAAAGTTTAAACCATGAGCAAAAACTAATTCAAACTGAAAGCGAACAGTAATTAATACATCCAGATTCGACATGGGTAATAAAGTTGTTACAGTCGCAACTCGAATTTTAACATTAACATTTTACGCTTCGTAAGATATTTAAATGAAAACTTTTCTGTAATAATACAAACTAAACAACAACTGTAGAAATCAAGAATCTTAAATGTCTAGCTGGATCTTAAATGTTTGTATGATTCTATGTGAATTTATTTACTACGTATATAGTCTTTTGAAATCGTGTCGAAATGACTTAACCGAAACAACTTTTCTGTAAATTTTTCTATAGAAAATTTTTTGCAGAAATGTATATGACTTATCATTTTTTAAAAAGGCATTACTTTTTCAAATGACATTCATGGAATATGTAGCTTTAGACAATTTCTTTCTTTTTATCTGCAGCTTGTTTAATGTGGTTTAGTGCGGTTATGTTAAAAAAAAAAAAAAATGATTTTATGATAATGTTCAACATATTATAGCGTAATAAATTGAATATTAAATTCTATTATATCTTACAACGTAAATATTTTTGGTTGCACGAGTGCGTGTGCGTGTGTAAATGTCAGTATCATAAATAAATGTCGATATCTCGCTATCATCGTTACACAGGTATTCATGGAACGCGTTGTATATAATCTGTCAATTTTAAATATGTGTACGCGCGTTTTACATGTACGGCTGCAAATGCTTCCGGCAGTAGGAACAATCAATAAAGATTAGTTGAGTGTAATAAATAAATCGTTTTAACGATCAACGAATAGTGCAACAAAAAATTATCTGACAGTACACGCGCGAGATATAAAATAAATTGACATTTATTATTATAGAGCGAATCATATTTGACAATTAAACGAACAATGACGCTGAAACAATAAGGATCGCGAGATAGAGATATGACCGTATTAGCGGCTGTCAATCGTTCAATATGTATTAACTGATAACGGCAGACGCGTTTCCTCTCTTTATGGGAATGTAACGGAGAGGATCACGAAATATCGAGAAACAATTGCAATTCACAAACAATCCGACAATGAGAAGTGGCAGTGGTGACGGGTCTCGAGCCACGTGTGTACGCTTCGGCGCGCCGCGACGCTGATTTACTTATAAGCGTTAACACGAGTTTTCGCTGCACGCTGAATATTTATTGCCGCAAGGCGGGAAACTGTGGAGATTGAATTATAATGCGGCACGACCTTAGCCGTATTTTCCATTTGCCGCGGCGCCCTCGAGAAAAAGGCCAGAGGGTTTGGCCAATCCGGATTAATCTCTCCGCAAAGTAACGTCGACACGTCGGCAGTTAAATTAGGAAGACAACAAAGAGAAGTAGTAGGTACAATTAAAATCATAAATTTAAATTGTATCTCAAGCGCGTTTTAGGTATTTAAATAAGTGAATTTCGACGATGCTTTTAAATAAAAAAAAAATTAATTGCTTAATAATATTTAATAATATTGCATTCTTTTGTGATTCATTTTTCTCTCAATATATCGTTGATAAATTATTATTCGAAATATTATGCAAAATATTTAAATGTATCTTAAATTATATATATTAAATAATAATGTATTAAAAAGATTAATTTTGGCTTTAAAGTTAAAAAAAGACAGATACATACATACACATAACATATTCTTGTTAGCTCTAATTTTGCAGAAAAGTGAACAACAACAAATAATACACTCTTTTAGAGAGAAGGTAATATATAAAGTAACATAAAACATATGAAAGCACTTAAGATTATATTATATATTTTTAAAGCAAATTCCTAACTTCGAAAAATATTATCGTCTATCATCGCCATTAATTTCAGCTCATGTATATTTTATTAGATACAAGAATATAGAATCGGGTTGAAGGATGATACTATGTGTCTTCTAATTTATCCCACGTCACGATGTACTTTACGATGCGTCTATACCTGCAACCATTTGTCTCCTACGCAGTTCCATGAGGTATTAAAGCAAGAAGTAAGAATAAACCTGGCGCGACTTTCCAATAAAATCCTGTTTACAGCGCGACGCAACAAAGAAACAGGGCAAGTGACACGCGCAATAGCAATCTTGATCCATCTTCATCATTTACCATTCCACCGGCACGCCGGCTTCTTAGCATAAAGAATAGGGGATGATTTATTGGTCGCTGACAAGCGGTTTAAAAACTTATCCTAATAGCTCCCATTCTCTTGCGACATTATTTATTAAATTTTAATAAAGAAGCTGCTGCTCGCACGCGTCATAATAACGTCTCCCTCAATGTCCCGCGGGTCTCCTAAAAACAATAAGGAATCTTGTACCAAGCTATCTCCGCCACTCCTGCCGGTAGTTTCATTTCCTGCGCGACTTGTGTACGCGTCTTTATTAGTCTAAGAGCGCAAAGAGACAAGCGAAGAGACGCGTTCTTCCTGTCTGACATAAGCTTTCAAAAGTCGCGACAACATTGATGTTACAGACGCAGCAATGATGAAAGATAGCGCTGTTTTTCAAACTGGAGCAGCATATTCTCTTCATTTCATGTCAAGCTTAATATTTTTTCTTATTTTATCGACGCAATTTAATTTCAAGATTAATAATTTCAAGGTTTAATCAATTAAATTTTTTTTCCTGCACTAGACTGCACTAGAACTCTCTTTCTCGCTTTCGCCAAATATTAAAGTACGTCTATCTTATTTTAAGTTGTACATTAGTTTAGACTACAGAAAACAGACCTAATGTTATCTTAAAACAGTATGAGACGTTTTAAAAAATGCTAACTTATATATTTTATTATAAATTTATGGTTATTTAAAAAATAATAATCGAATATTGTAGAAAATATTCATATAATTATAGTGATATACTCGAGAATAATTTCAAGATCCCTTAATTAACTACTCAAATTGTCTAAACATATGTAAATATAAATTTTTTTTATATGTTTATATTAATTTCATCTAATTAACACAATTTTGAAATAATTCCAATTTTTTTAAAATCAATTTTTTATTAGAATTAATTCATTCATAATAAATTTTTTATACGCTACTTATTAGAGACAAATGAAAAAATATTTTCTTAAGAGATACAAAATGTTGTATCTCTTTTGAGAAAATATTATTTTATCTCTCTCATAACAGACGAAAAAAATATTCTAGCAGAGCAACGTTATTTTCCGGCTTTTTAAATACTTTCATATAAAGCACAACTGAAAGTAGTATACCACATTCCAAAGAAATGTAAAATATTGAATATAAAATATTGCCAGAACAATAAATTAGGAAGACTGCGCTACCTAAAAGTTTCATGTAATTGAAGGGGCTGAAGATGATATATTGTAAAAGGATGATAAAATATATCCAAGTAACATGTATCTAAATACATTCATCCATTTCTAATTTTATTAATGTACGCGCAGTCTTACATGACTATAATATATAAATTCTTTTAAAAGTAATATCTTTTCTATTAATCTCTCCAGAAAAAAAAGTGAAAAGAGATTATTTCTTAAGAGACGAAAAGAGGGAGAAAGAGAGAGAGAGAGAGAGAGAGAGAGAGAGGAGAGGATTATTATTTTTTAAAATTATTATTATTTTTAAATCTTCCATTTTTAATTTGAAGTCAATATAGTAATCAATTTGTGGAAATTTGTGCGCAATTTGTTTAAATTTAAAATAAAACATAAAACATAAAATATACAATACAAAATATTTTGTAATCACTAAATTCTTATCTTATTAATTCTTATGTTAGTATAGTTGTACATAAAAATAAATCGTATATAAATGTCACGTTTTGTTCGGCCAATGACATTCTATCCTTTGTACTCATTAAAGTCAACCCAAGAGCTTCGTGGGTTTTCAGGATGCATCCGCGTAGATAAAGCTTAGCTGGAACGCGTTTACCACCGTTACTTTTGCATATGAAATCTTCACCCTCATAAAATTCCTATGAAATTTACGAATTTCCGTCAGCATGGCGAGACGCGCGCGGTTTTCCGGTTGAAGTTTTCTATGTCGTATCAAGCATGGATTCAACTTTTTTATACAAACGACACGTCTATGACGCATTTATCAACAGAATATCGAAATTCAAGATGTGAGAAAGAAGGTCTATGTCATACCAAGTCTATCGGTCATACCAAGATTTCTCTTCGGACGAACGCTCGGGAATAATATCGGCGTAAATTGCGGAAGTTGGCGTCGCGGCGAATTGGCTCTGGTTACATCGTGAACGATGCCCGATGTAAAATACGTTGGCTTCGTCGTGCAATTTCCGAAGAGTGCTGGAAAACATGTCGTTCGAATCCTTCCCCCTTTGGGTTGGAAAATCCCGGGCTATCGTGTTCGCGGGATTTAAGGTGCGCCGCAATCGCCGGGATTCCCCGGGTGAGCCGCTGTAAATTTTCGCGGTTACGGTTTTCGGAATTACGCAAGAAAGAAAGACACTGCTCTTCTCCGTTTCGCATTGTCGCGCATTTAAGTCTGCACGCGATCACCTCGTAAGTAAATATATGTCCCGACTAAGAGTGTAGCTATTCTATAGTCAAACAATGCAAAGTTAGAAAAGAATCGTATGGCCAATAAGAGATGATTCAAGCGTGAATGCAGCTGTTTTTATACGATTGACTGTACGATTAAGCTTCCATTTTTTAAATAAATTATTTTAATTAGATAGATATAGCATAATAAAATATAATTGTCATAGCAATATTAATTTTTTAATTTTGTGGCGTGATATGGGCGTTCATATTAGTACATCCAATATATTAATATATCCAACATAAATTTTTTATAAAGTCTATATAAAATAAAATCTGTAAAATATTTTTAGATATACATATACAATGCATATACACGCTTGAGTATATAATATCTCAATAGAAGAATTCAGATATTGAGGACATTCTGTGCCAGTATTAATATTAAATATTAAAAAGAATTAATGATAAAGAAATAAAGATAAAATATTTAAACAATAAGAATCTTATTTTAGATCGTACATGTGAGAACACAATCGATAAACTAGAAGCCTGTATCGAAGCTGGAATGCTTTTTAATGCTTTTAAATAATTTCTGTGAATTTCTGTGAATCTTTGTGAATTTATATATAAAATATGTAGTTATTTAAACTGCGCGTCGAAAATAATTTTTTGGACTTATAAATCAATCTACTATAGTAATATCACAAATTAAATTGATAAACAACTTAATAATTTGATGGCATCCTCCTATTATAAAAAATTTATTTTTAGCTTTCTTCATTAATCTTTAGTGACTAAATCAATTTTATCCCAAGTTCTATGAAATTTTCGTGCAGAGTTGTTCCTTCTCTTTTTTTTAAATACGAAAATAAAAAATAAAAAAGATGAAAATATGAAAAATGATAGACTTAGAATATTTTCAAATTATGATTTAAATATTACTAGATTTATTATTTTATCACAGGAAAATACGTATATTAATCTAAAATTTAGTTGATATATGTTTCATGTTAATATCTCATAATATATGTTTAGGAACATAGAAATATGGAATTAAATGTTATATTAATCAAAGTAATGATATGTGCTAATGAACCTTATCGCGGAAATTCAAAATTTCAGTTGAACTATTGCTCGATTGCGAGATTGCAGGAAAAATGTAGATAGTTGAGAGCCAATTTCAATGCGTCGTAATAATCTTCTTTGTATTATAGGACATATAGAATTCATATCGCAAAGCACTAACAGTCTTTCATATATGTTAGTGTTATTTAATAGATAATTAACAACGTTAAAATATTTATGTCACATAAATAGCCGTAATATTTGTTAAACTAACTTTTCTTTTTAATAATTTACGTATCTAAAAACACAAATCTACAAAAAAGCATAATTCCATTCATATTTTATTGGAAAAGATTTCTTTTGACAATAATTGCACAACTATGCTATCAGGGATTATGCACAATTTTTTAATTTTTCCTCTAATTATTTAAAATGCTCAATACTATGGGCATAAGCAATGTTATTTTTAGTTTTTTATATACTTAAGATTCTTTATCGTAGTAAATTATAAAAGCGAGAAAAACCTTTCAAAAATGGCATGCAATTAAATTTCGGGAGGTAAACTTGCTTCAATTTTTGATGGAGAATGCCACTCAATAGCTCGTATGCGCGCAAAGTGAATCAGCAGCCTCTCTATATATGCCATTTTTTCTAGTTTCTCTCCTCTTAAACAATCTCTGCATCTACTCTGCTCTTTTGTTCTGCAAAAATCATCGTACAACGAATTTTCCTCGAAATTAAGAGGCTAACCGAACAGAGGTCGATTGTCCTAAAAATTACGTTATTATTCCATCGTATTTCATCATAATTGAATTTTTAATAGCTATTTATGTTATTGTACAATAAGAAAATCTTTACATTTCTCGTTCAAAAAAATCTTTTATGCTATATATAGAATATTTTCTCCCTTTGAAAGTCTCTTTTTTCGACAACGCAAGCGAAAACTCATAGGAAGAACTATATTATTTCGCGTTAACTCAGTTTCCATTTTCTTTTTTTTTTTCCTAACATCATAGTTAGGCGCTGAGATTTCAGAGAAGTGGATTTCAGAGATGCGGATGATATATCGATGTGGTATACATTAAAGCTGTGTTTGTGTTTTCTATTAGGTTAATCAGGACCGTGACTGAGAATACGTAGAGCGGATGTGTGCTCGGCACTACGTAAGGAACACGAATGTATAGCTAGATGTACACGCGTGCATGTGAACGTATGCGTGTGCAAAGGTGAGGCGAATCACTACTGTCTGGATTCGGGATTATGGAGATTGCGCGCGGAAGTTGGGAAAGCTGTACGTTTCTTAGAGAAATTTTTCTTCCGATTGAAAACGCCGATTGAACTGCACAGCACTTTACTGACTAAACGTTTATTTACATTGTTATATAAAACGCGATTGAAGAAGAGTATGTTAGTCTTTCAAAACTTTAATTTCGAGTTGTTAGTAATGTTAGTTCATCAATTCGTTGCAATTGATTTGTCTGATATATTGTAGTATACATTACCAGTTTTCTTCTAAATAATTTAAATAGAAAAATGAGATTAATTGTATATGAAATGAAAAAAATTCAAGAAAGTTTTTGTCATAAAGTTTGTAAAGAATAAAAATATTAATAGAACGTTATAAAATGTTTGTAAAGAACAAAATGAAATAAAAAATATTACTTTTAATTGAATTTTTTGTATATAATATAAAAAGTTTTATCTATTGTGAAATATTTCAATTAGCCAACATTAAAGAATTCATTGTGATTAATTTTCCTGTCAAATTAAAATGATCAATTACTGCAGGAACAATTACATTTATTATAGTGGGAGAAAGTGTGGCTTAATCACTTGCAATGAGCACATACTGAGGCGAAATAATTACTTATAAATTGTATGCATACGAGAAATACGTAGAGAAAGAGGAAGGAGAGAGAGAGAGAGAGAGAGAGAGAGGGGGAGAAAGGAAGGGAGAGAAAGACCTTTTCATAATCAAATTCATATTGAAATGGGTTGCAGAACGCAATTTGCAACATGTAAATATTTACCCGACGATGCATTTATATCTATTATGACAGTAGCTCCTTGGAGGCAATGTTTACGAGATTGCTCGATAACTGGACACGACTATTGCCGACACTACCTTTAAACTCTCCATCATAGATATTATTTTGTAGCCCGTGTCATGAAGAGAAGTAAATTGTTACAAAGCTACATTATATCGCTAGGATTATTATACTCCAGCGCGTTTGGACTTCTTTTGCGAAATTTTTTTTACTCTGCACCCATTCTTTGTTACTGGTCTCTCCTATTGTTTCGGCACAATGCGAGATATATTCGTGAATGCGTAATGAACTTACCTCCGTTGATGTCGCTCGCGCGAGAAGAGGAATATTTAAGACATAGAAGCACTTTTAATATCAGCTTTGCGCGCGCTAAGTTAATTAATCGCGTGTATCGCGCGAACGAAACAATATCTTTTCTTTTCGACTTTACTCGAAACTCTGTCGCAGTTACTAAAAGTAGTGTTATAAAAACTGTAACAAGATATGCGACTAAGATTAATTTTACATTTTAATTATTCGTAATGCTTATCTTGTATTATATTTTTTTAACAGAAAATGCTTTATTTATGTCGGTTTTTACCATATTAATTAATTTTAATGTTGAATTAAAATACTGTTTATCTTTCTCTAATTTTAAGAATTAAAGAAAGATAAAAAGTAAATTAAACTGAGATTAAAGTTAATCTACAAAAAATGGACGTTAGAGAAAGAAATCGACTTTTTCAAACAGAATATTTAAAAATATCCATATCAAGTTGGTGTGTAGTCAAAAAGCGTGAAGACATAAATAATTAAAGTTGGTGATATAATTAAGAACGAGTTTCTTGATTTATTTGAATG
>Ga0157364_1003976_pt1 | contig 14578 bp, 13 predicted proteins | sample AttsexASBM2_FD_111476 | JGI IMG/M metagenome (GOLD analysis project Ga0157364, IMG submission 111476) | Fungus gardens microbial communities from leaf cutter ant in Ribeirão Preto, State of São Paulo, Brazil - Atta sexdens ASBM2 | ecosystem: Host-associated > Fungi > Mycelium > Unclassified ... | reverse complement strand
TATATATATATATATATATATATATATATATATATATATATATATAAATTATATATATATATTATAATATATTGGGAGTACAAATAAATTTCCGCCGTTTGCAAAAGACGGCGCCATTAATAAACTATAGTTAAAATTGTTTGATATAATACGACATATCGTAAAATTGGACATCCGGCAACATCATAACCTTGAAATATTAGCGATTTTGAAATATTAGCGATTTATATATATATAATTTTTGTATATATATCTGCTTATTCTATAATTTATTCTGGCGTATTTTGACATATAAAATATAAAATATCTCATAAATTCTATTTTTTTCATCTATTAATTTTTTAATAACTCTTTAATACTTTTATTTGCAAAATAACTAGAAGTATCGTATTAAAAAATCATATATAACTCCATTTAAAAAATGATAATGATTCAGGCAAAAAAATCGATATTTTTCGAGCATTGATTTTATTCGTTCCCTTCAGACAATACATTTTGTCTGAAATTTTTGTCTGCCGGGCTCAATTTAAAAGTCCGCCATTCTAATATGTAAGTAAGTACATATTTACGTGCATGTGCATGTACATACATACATCGTGGAAAAATATTCCGTAAAAAAAAAGAATAAATTTATTTCCTATCGCGACAGATATGTATCGATTTTCATTGTATAAAAACAAAGATCCACTTTAAGCAATATTGTCATCATATACCTTCTTCTGTTCCTTTTGAATCTTCTCTTCGACCTCATTCAAATCTCTATCTATTTCAGTCTTCTATAAGTCAAACATAATAAAACAAAATCATAAAGAAAAACATAAAAAACTAGATGAATAATAAATCATATCTTTTTCCATTTCTATCTTTTCTCTCATTCCCTCTCTTTTGTAATTTATTTTTAATAATTAATAATGTATTAAATAAACGTCAGTAAATACTACAATTAATTCTTATTTATGTATAAAATAAATTTTATTTATGTATCAAATGAATAAGTATACTTCGGATTCACAAAATAATATATGAATAAAGTATAGTGAAAAAATATAATGACTAAAAATATAGCAAAAGAATGGATTACGATAAATATAATCACTATTTATTTTTTATTATTATTGTATCTGATTTCTATGTATTATTCATATGTAACGAAAAGTATCCGTAAACTCAAAATACGCAATATGGCATATATTTATTATTACTTTATTACGTTTATTAAATATCATTTAAAATATTAGTTTTATTTTACAAGGGCAATGTATAAACGACAACTATAGATATGTACCGCATATAATTGTGCCTAAAAAGTGCCGCGTACATTCAATAAGCAAGCCGATATTATCGAATTTCCATTTACCTGGGCTTTTAAGTCGTTCAATCTCTTCTGTGCCTCACCCTTCTGATTTCCAAGTTGCTTCAATGTTGCCGCAAGCGTATCCAATTCACTTTGAAGACTTTTGATTTCTCCATTCTTTATCTTAATATCGGCTTCCTTTTGCGCAATATCCTGTTCCATACTTTGTCTTTCACGTACAAGTTCCGCTATGTCTTTACTTATCATATTCAACTCTGGATTCGAATAGCCTGATATATTATTGTTTTCCTGTAAAAGCATATTCAAAAATATTAATATCTGATCATTGTTGATGATATTTCCTATCATACAAAGAAACAGTATTTTTATTTCAGTTTAAAATTCATTTGTGTATTATATATATTGAAAAGGAAAGATGATACAAATTATATTTTACATCTAAAAAAAATTTTCATATCACATAATATTTTTAAGAATTTTTCATATTTTAAATTTGTGAAAATTTTTGAAAAATATCTTAAATTTTTGCAAATTTTATAGGTTTTCTTTAGAAATTATAAAATAAATTATTAATAATAATCTTAGAATACATATACTTTAAAATTCACATATATATATATACGTATATATAAAAAGAATTCTAGAAAACGTAAATATTCTCAACGAAATGTTGAAGAATGTCTATTTCGTATAAAAATTTGAAAAATTTTCTAAAAATTATGAAACTATGCGGAATTCTAAATTTATAAATTTTGAAGAATTAATATGAAAAATTATTAGATTCATCAAAAATTATCATTTTCGCTAATTAAAAATTTTAATTAACAATACAATTCAAATTACAATTTTTATATAAAGAATAAAATGTTAATTATGCAATTCTAGTGTAGATAAATCCATACAATATAATAAATTTTGGGGTACATTCCGTTTCACGTGATGATGCGCATCATTTATCTTTGTTGTTTACCGAATATTAAACAAGAATAAATGATTTTTTGCACATCATGAAACGGAATGCATCCTTAATATATCTTCAATAAATTTCTTAAACGTGCCAAGTTCAAAATGATTTATAAGATGTACATATTAAAGACTGTGTGTGTGTGTGTGTGTGTGTGTGTGTGTGTGTGTGTGTGTGTGTGTGTGTGTGTGTGTGCGCGCGCGCGCGCGCGCGCGCGCGCGTGCGTGTTATATGCCAAGTTCAAAATGATTTATAAGATACGTACGTATTAACGCATGCACGCACGCACGCACACACACACAGGGTGTCTCTTAAGATGGATCGGAACCACATTGGGGGTGAAGAATGGATCAAAGGGAACAAAAAATTCTTATACTATTTTGAAATACTCGTTGTAGATTTTGAATTAGAAAAGGAAACGTCTAAGCCAATATGCGATTCGCTGCGCGAATTCGTAGGATGGCCACACTCGAGCGCCGGCAGCGGCGGCGCGCAGAGAGAGGGAAGTAGCGCTTTCTTCGTTGCCTAACACAGCCTGGCATGATGGTCCCTATGTGTTTCGCCACATCGCGCTTACACTATCCAAAAATATTATTTTAGCTGAAGATTTTCTTATTATTATAAATCACGTTATTTAGCACGATTAAATACGTTTTAACACAATTATAGATATGTTAAGCGATGTAATTAATTAGAACATTACACAAAGCGTATGTTCGTCGCGATCAGCCTTTCCGCTTGCTTTATTATACGCCATTCTATTTTTATTCTGAAAATTTTTTTCTATCTCTTAAAGTTCCAGCGACGTTCGCTTCGAAAGAGAAACACCGATTTTTCCAATTTTTTGATATTCGCTACAAAAAAGAAAAATCATTTTTTTCCAAGGAGTGTATCACCCTTTAAAAGTGCGTATGGATACGTATAAAAAAATACGTGTTGCTTATTTTTGTCTGGAAAATAGCATACTGCTCATTAAAATCGGAGAAGGACAGTTGTCCCTTTCCTTGTAAGTTACAGATTTTTTTAATGTAATGAACATGGGCATTAAATTTGATGGATAGTTTAATAAAAATAAACTAAAACATTAATTTTCAATTAGTATTTTTCAATACATTTAAGTTTTTAGTTATTACAAACTTAAACATTTCATTAACGTATACATAAATAATCTTTTCAGTGACAGAAAATTTAAATTTTATTCATCATCAGTGAATATTAAAACTTAATAAAATTTAATTACGTTTTTAATGGTATACAATTAAACTTGTTAAACGGCAAGAAACATGTGAAAAAAAACCTCAGTCAAATGCGTCATTGTACATGGAATAATACATCTGGATTTACAATGTGGCGGCTATTTACGCGAGCCTATAATTTCAGTGTACATGCATAACATGTCAAAAAATAAAACTCCGACTAAATATAGCATAAAACGACGCGACGGTGTATCTCGAAGCGTAATTAAATAGAAACATAGTATAATAAAACAAGCGGAAAGGTATCGCGACGATCAGCATACGCTGTGCGTAATGCTCTAATTAATTACATCGCTTAACATATCTATAATTTTAAACGTATTTAAAACGTATTTAAAACGTATTTAATCGTGCTAAATAACGCGATTTATAATGATAAGAAATGTACAAGGAAAACTTCAGCTAAAATAACATTTTTGGATAATGTAAGCGCGATGCGGCGAACACATAGAACCGCCATGCCATGCTGTGCTAGGCAACGAAGCGCTACTTCCCTCTCCCTGCGCGCCGCCGCCGCCGCCGCTCGAGTGGGCCGTCCTACGAATTTGCGCGGCGCGGCTTAATCGTATATTGGCTTAGACATTTCCTTTTCTAATTCGAAAACTATAGCGAATATCTCAAAATAGTATAAGAATTTTTTGTTCCCTCCATTCTCCACCCTCGGATCCATCTTATGAGACACCGTGTATACAATATAAACATATAAAATTGTTGTCACAAAGTTGAGTTTTATTAATTCTTGTATATATATTGCTCGCATTTTTTGTGTTTGATTCTTCAAGATTGTGCTATTTGGCAAGGGCTATGGTATTTAACTGTTCTATGTCTTAATTTTTAAATCTTATTTTCATTCGCGTAGAGTTTCATACGCAAGTGTTTCATAAACATTCTGTTGAACGCAGCTATTATATTAGCATATAAAAAAAATGACAGGATATTATACTGGTATTTCATTTCATTATATTGCGATACTTCACGACGCTGTACATAATGATGAAAATATGTATAATGGCAATTTTAATCTATTATTTCAACAATGTATCTTTAGGACAAGCAAATTTATTAACTAAACATAAGGAATTACTAAAAAAAATTAATAAAATGTTTAATGGCAAGCATGGTAGGTAAATGTTTTAATTACGTGTGAATAATTTAGATATACAGATGTAAATCTATCTATAATGCGCACGCGCGTGTAATCATACATAAGTATTTGTTATTGTAATAACAAGGTGATGAAGTTCTTTTAAATGTCAATGAATATGAATATCCGAAAACTAACAAGACTTTAAGACAACTACACAAACAACAATGGCTAGATTATTACAAGTGTCTGAAAGAAATATACGCAGATATAAAGCAAGACAGAATTATTTATCCGAGTGCGCTCATAGCGCTCGAGGGAACATCCGTAACGTATGATTAAGAAAATTAGCATAAAAATTTGCTATGAACAATTACGATAAAACTTTAATAAATTGATTTATAGTTTAGAATGTCAAATTTGCATCTCGCCACTGGAAATGTATATGACTTCTCTAATAGAATGGTACTTTAACAGCAGCAGCAGCAGCAGCAACAATAAAAGCAGTAAAGTTAAAGATATGCTATATAATGGAAATCGCATTGTCAATTCACCAGATAACCGATACATCATGTACAATGTTAAGGTGTAAATTCAGGAAGTATGGCGTATATGATACACAACTGCAAAAGATAACTCGGAGAAATAATTTTTTTATATATAAGTTACACATATTAAAAAATTAAATTTTTTTCAATATTAATGAGAAATGTACATAATTATAAAGTCATTGAAAAGTCGAAACATGTAAGAATTTTAATTGATTATTAAAAGATTAATAAGATTAATAATAGTCATTATGCAATATATTCTTTCATTGGTCTTAAAACTGGTAATTTAGATTCTTATATGCTCTTTATTATATTTCTTGTTTATAAATTAATAATAATTAATGATTCTTAGTTAGAGCAAGCTGGAGCTTATTGGTGTGAAGTAGGACATACTGTAGGATCAATTTATTATTTACATATCGATAGTAATATGGAAACGGTTAATGTATATCCGGATAGAGCGCCTTATACATTGCAAGCAACATTGAAAAATGTGTCAGAATACAAGTTGAAAGTTTATACCACTTGGACAACGTGGAGTTCTTGCTCCACATGCGATGCAGTTGGGATAAAGTTGCGATACGGTTATTGCACCGTTTCCCTTTTCGAAATGTCAGATAACAAATCTTTTATTAACAAACGTGCATCGATAATGAATAAATTACAATATATGAAACGAGATATAAAGAAAGGTAAATAAATAAAAACAAGATATTTTTTTATTCTTTCTCATCAAGATTCTTACTAAATTTTAAGTTATTTAAAGAATGGAATCAAATGCAAAACGACACAATGCTAATAGAAGCGATAAATACAACTTTGAAAGTTCAATTAAAAATGGCATTAATGCTATTTAAGAACAAATTACCGTGCAAATCGAGATTTCTTCCAGAACAAGTGCGACTAATTCCCGTTATCAAAAATAAAAAAATTGAAATTATGAGACAATATTGCAAGGTATGCGTATTAAACAATACTTAAAACTTCTTATAATCACATAAAATTAGGATATTAAAGGAAAAAATGAATCTTTTTTTCCTTCTATTATGTTGATTAATTTTTTACAAAATGTTATTCATTTTTATTTAAATTAACAAGATTATTTTCAATTAAATTGTTATTATCTAATGCTATTAAGCTAAACTTAACTTAACAGCATTAGATAACAATAATCTAATTGAAAATAACATTAATATGCAAAGGAACTATTTTTATACAATATAAAGAAAATATCTATTTGGTGCACTTCGTAATTATTATTGCAATAATAAAGTAGAAATTTTAATGAAAATCGAAATAAATATTCTTGCAATAGAAAAAATGTCGAAAAGATATTATATTTGAAGTGCGCGATAAAAAGGGTAATATTCTGGAAAGTGCAAACAATAGTGCAGGTATATTTTCTATGATTCAAGAAATGCCTAAGTCATTACCATCAATTGCACGTAGTGTTATTTATGAAAAACGTAATAAAAAAATCGAACTTGTCTGTCCAGGGTAAAATTTAAAACATAAATTCTAATCACTTCATTAATAATGACAAATATCAAAAATGATTTAAAAATCTTCTCTTATTTTAGAAATTTGAATGCAGATGTTCCGATTGTTTGGCGGATCGATGATAAAATGATTATTCCGTCTCACATTAAATCTCAATCAAATGGAAGAATTCATATTAATCCTCAGATGCAAATACTATTTGAACCTTTGAAATTTGAGGATGCTAATATATATAGGTAAATAAAATTCATTAACGAATGAAAACACATAATAATAATCTAAAAACTTGTTTCATTAATAGTTGTTGGCAAAATAATGAAATTGTTGGAATAATTAAGCTAATCGTAATTGAAGAAATAGAATTCAAGTTGAATTATCATGTTATTTTAATGGGCGCTATCGTCATAATTGGTGTTATTTCCATAATATTTTGGAAAGCATTCAAGGGACGAATGCGATATACGATGCATTAATAAACACTATAAATGTTATTTTATAAATGATATATAGATTAAACTGTTCATTGACAATTTGTAAAATGATGTGTTTATGTTGTATGTTTATGTTTATGAAGAAAAGGAAGGCGATGAATCTCAAATAAGGTTTAAATTAGAGTTCGAAATACTTGAGTATCCTTGCCTGCTTCATTATCTGTAATACGGATCTGAACTGATTCCGCGAGTACCCACTAATTCAGGTACCTGCAGAATTATGTACAATGCGAGTACCTGGAACCGTATACAATACAGATATTCGAGGAATCGTGGGCGTTACGAATACCTGTTTCGATGAGAGTATACATCCGCTACAAATATCTACGTGTAATTTTGTCAATTTTAAAGGTATGTGTTTTACAATCGTTTGTAGTAATTCTCATTCCGTTTATAATTAAAATATTCTGGAGCTAAATTATTTCGTTTTTACATTATAGATATTAAATACATTTCCAAATTTAATTTGCTTTGCAGGAACGATTAATATATCCTTAATTCAAATTATTTAACTACAAACAAAATGAAAATTAGTATAAACAATTCTAAAATGCTTTTAAAATTAATAAAACATACACGCAGATATCTGTAGCATGTAGCAGATATCCGTATCGAAACGGGATATCGTCCATAATTCCGCGAGTACCTCGTATTGCAGACAGTTCTGGAAGTGCATTATACACTTGCATTATACACAGTTCTATTGGAAGTATCCACATAACTGGTCCAGAGCCATATGCACGGGTAACGAATCTGTGGGCGGGCATTCAAATTTTACGTTGCCCAATTCTTTTTCTGAACCCTATTTTAAATATAGCATATTATAAGTACGTCAGAAAAGAATTTTAATAATTACCACAATAGTTTCCCCAACTTTCCGTATAGAAGGCGGTATCATTTCAGGAGTTAAACTTGTTGGAGGATCTATACCATTGAGTTTCTGCTTGATAAGCCACATAGCTATGGCAAATTGTTCCTTATTTAATTTTCCACTTTGACAAATATCGCATAAACTCCTAATTCATAAAATACTTTCGTTAATACCATGATAGTTAATTTTTGGTAAATTGTTCACAATAAAATACTGTGTTACCATATATGAGCTAACACAGAATGTGGAAGTCCACTTTGTAGGAAGACATCCTTGATTTCTAAACCAGAGACAAATCCATCTCTGTCCATGTCAGCTTGTAAAAATAACTTTTCCGCAGCTATTTGATCTTCAGCCGAAACTACCCAATGTTGCGCGCTTGTCTGAGAATATATAGTACAAAAACATTAGCAATTTTGGATGCAGAAATACAATAAGTTCTTAAATCACAGAGTTTAAAAGATAAATACTTTTACAGCATCTAATCCAGTCAAGCTCTTAACGGTTGTATTTGATAAGGGTGGTACTTGTGATTGCGATGATAGTGGTGCAGTAACTGCCATGCCTATCAGTGTAGGAGACTTAGTCTTAGAGATAATAATGTCTTTCCTTTTATTAGGCGGCATTAATTCTGGTGGAAGTACACTTGGTATCGCATATTTTTCCAATGCTTTATATACAAGATGCATAGCCTGCATAATAACACAGTTAGGCAGAAAAAAAAAAAGAAAATACAATTTGTGATACAAATATTGTTAAAATACATAGAACATAAATAACGTTTAATATCATTCAAGATAATCTCTCAACTTAACATTACATTGTTATCAAAAATTATTTCTTCAATCAATATCATACATTATGGAAAACGAATGAGTGAAGAGGGCTACATTCAGTCAAAATAAATCTTAGTATCTAATACTTTCTTGTAAATTTTTACAATTTTCAGTTTAAAAATACTATCCTCCAATTATATATTTGCCGATCCTAAAACACAATTCTAGACTAAAGCTAGAATGTAATCAAATTAAATAATATTACTATATGTCTTGGTAATAGAATTTAAGGAGATTCTCGCGCTACTTCTTAGACAGTCAATAGACAGTTTATTCATAATAACATGTAAAACAATTAAAATAATGGAATAAAAAGATTACTAACAATATCTTATATCATTAAACATAATTGTTATTAATGTTACTGTAAATATTTTCAAAAAGACAAAATAAAAGTTGTAAGATGCTCATTTGATGAATATGTATTTAACACATATTCTAGTTTTTTTCATTAAAGAATATAAATGTTTTGTAAATCGTGTCAGTTTAAATGAAACTTCACGAGAACAAATTTAAGTGTTTACTTTATAATTATAACGATTTTTAAATTGCTCTTATATACGAATGTCTCAATTTAAAAGAGAATAAGGTTATACGTTCAATCTGCAATGTAAAATTCTATATAAATTTAGAATTAAATATCTTCAAAATGGTATGGTAAAAGTCAATGAAATTTTTTTTAGATATTATTAATATTATTAACTTTTGTATTACACTTGTCTTATATTTCTTTAAACGCGAGAACCTTTTAAATAAGAGATCCAAATGGAATGAGAGAGATGCAAATTCAAATTTTGGTTGGGATAATATTTTTTGCAATAAATTCCTTATAGTGTTTTAAAAATACTCATTAGAATCAATAATATTAATTCCTTGTCAATTTAATATTACTCTAGCTCTATTCTAGAATTATTTCAAAAATAACAAATAATCGATATAGTTTGCTTGAACTGGAAATTGTAAAAATTTAAATGTAAAAATATAATATTATTAGGCACAAGACCTCTTTTCACTTGCTTGTGTTGAATCTTTCTTGACTTATTTTCATTTAATATTCATTTATGCAAGAGTTACTGTAACATATATAAAAAAAACAATTGATACTTACAACTACAAATTCGTGTCTATCCAGCATACCATCCTTGTCCATATCTGCTAAGTCCCAAATCTTACCAAGAGTATCTAAGGGAAGTTTGCTGTCCATAAGAACACCTTTTACTTTATTTCCAGATATGTAGCCATTAGATGGCTGTAAGCTGTCAAAAAGCTGATCGTATTTCGCTCGTTCTGTAGGATTAATTGACCAATCTCCATTATTGACGGATGTTATTACAGGCAAAGCATTAGTCATAACCTTCTGTGGAATAACTGGGATGTCTCCCTGATATCAAAAAAGACAAACAACATAATATAAAAAATAATACTTGTTCCAATTGCAAAAATGTGTTTATATGTAAATTTACCATCTTCGGTGGTGGCAGTTCTAGGCTTAGATTAGATATATTCAAATCCTTTCCTGTTTGTGCCAATGCACATAATTTGAGTGCAACAAACAAGCCAGATTTGTCTAAAGAACCCCTCGATTGTGGATCAGCCATATCCCATATTTTACTCAGAATAACATCACTCAACTGGGATTTCTTAAGAAATCTTGCAGCATCCATCGCCTCAATCCGTCCATATCCATTTGGATCAATCTAGGAACAAATGTATGTGTGTGTGTGTGTGTGTGTGTGTGTGTGTGTGTATATATATATATATATATACATATATACATATATATATATACATATATATATATATATATATATATATATATATATATATTTGAACATCAATAATTGAAAGGCTTCCAGAAGAATATTGCAATCGTTTTAAAAATTTTATTGGAAATAAAACAAACAAGGTATGATGCAAAAGTAGATTTTTTTTATTAAAATATTACATACAAATGATTACAATGTCTTTCCTGGAAGCTCTTCAGTTATTAGCATGTCTAAATATGTTCTTCCAACGAATGATATAGTACCTGATTATAATAAGCTTCATATATTGCAGTATGGCATCCAGCCACCTGTAAAAGCAGCAAACAAATGTATTTTTTATTTTTACCTGCAAATCTTAACGATCAATATAAATAACATAAATATTCAATTGTTTGTCATAAATTGCCAATATAATGTTTAACAAGTAGGTATTTGTCACATGAATATAAATAACATATAACAAGCGTTGATATATAAAAACGCTTATTATCAAAGCTTATTCATACCAGATAAACAAACCGTTAAATTAAAAGAAAGTCTGACTCGCGTGTTTCTGGAACAGCACATTAATCAAACAACAAAGGCTTCCTCCCCGATGAATAAAAATTTATCAATCAAAATAGGTATAGATAAAATGATATTCCGCCATCGAAGAAAACGTTTCGACCTAGACCGCTCGAGATAGATAAGATATCGCAACGAAGACGCATAAATACTGCGACAGTTTAATACAAATCATGGCGAAACTTTACGAAAGAAGTTCTCACAACGGGCGCGAGTCATATTAAACGTTATATTCTCGTAAAATCGTGAAAATCATTCCGTACCTGCGTAGGTGACGGCAAAGCGGCCATACTTGCGTTAAGCACTGGCTTAACCAATCAGACACTCAATCAATACTGTACGATTTTTAACAATTTCGTTTAATATTTCGCGGGGATATCGCTTTTAATTATTGAATATTCCAGCGAATTTTATTATAGCGGTTTCATCCTCTATTATCTCTTGTAAATTCAAAATCAAGGAATACACGACAGAAACAATTTATTTAAGAATTTAAGAAACCACCAATTTATCAGACACCTATCAAAATCACTTCTATCGTTTATTCAAAATCGATTGCACTAAACATTCATATTAAGTCTGTTCGCATTGTTTGCACTTTTTTAATTCAGCAATTAGCATCTTCGCTTTTTTCACAGATTTCTATATATTGTCAGAGAGAAACCTGAAGAACTTGAGAAAGGACATAACAACCTTTTGCCTGTTGCCTCAAAATGTCCTAGCCCTAGAGTAAAGAATAAGGGCGCGTTCACACCTTGACAGAAAAGCAGAAAGCGGAAAAACAGCAACCAATCAAGAGCCACTGGGTTCGGATTCCCACCTGGGGCGCGATTCCATAACTGTTTTACGGTGCAATTACATGGAGTGCGATACGCGGTACGCGATACAGTAACTAAAGCTCATTCTACAATGGACAGTAGCAGTAGTGAATTAAAGAGTAGATATAGAAATCGACTAATCATAGTTGTCCTTCTCACATTCGACTATGATTGGTTGATTTCTACAGCCTCCATAGGCCTCCATAGGTCTCGCTACAAATGCTTTGAAGCATTTAAATCAATTAGAAGAAAGAATTTTACAAACTGACCAATTAAAAAACTTCAAAGTGTTTGTAGCATCGCGTTGACCCTTAATCCAATACTGTAACTGCCCTTTGAATAAGAATAGGAATATATTAATACATGGACATCTACAAAGAGCAGTAGCAGTAGATAAGGAATAAGCGTAGAAATTGACCAATAATAGTTGATGTGAAAAAAATAATCAACTGATTGGTCGATTTCTACGTCTACTCCTTAATCAATTACTGTTACTGTTCATTGTAAACCATGTATAATAGTAACTAACTAGGTAATTAGGAAACCACATATCATGTACCGTCTATTTCTTTCACTGATATTATATGGAGCGCGGTTTGCGTGCATTTTGCGGCACGGGCTATGATTGGTTGATTTCTACGCCTATCCTTGATCCACTACAGCTACTACTCATTGTAGAATGGGCTTAATGCAATTATAGACTACGCATTACAGTTACAATTATAGACGACTGAATCGAGCAATGCGATTGGTGGAAAACTTACGTTACATTTACGGTAAGTGGGAAGCACAAACTCTTGCATAATACACAAGAAAATATACCAATCAACGTTTTATGTTTCTTTCCTTACCATGAAATAAAGAACTCAGATGGTTAAATTTCTTATACATTAAGCTGGTTCTACATTAGTTGATCGCAAGTTTGTTGATTTTAAAATGCAAGCTTCAGATTGACTGTAGTCACAAACTTGCGATTGGTTTGCAATTAAAACCGGTTTTACATATTATGCGTTATGCAAGAGTCTATATTCCCCGCTTTACTGTTACGGAAAGTGTGTGTGATTAGCTTTACTATTTCAACGGTGTCACTAATCTGTACAAATTAAAATTCTGTATTGTCTAGAGGTTTTTGTTAGTACTAACATTTTTCAGTCTAGTTTTTCGGGAAAATCATGTAACCGAATATTGGCTGCTTTCTTTTTAGGAAACAGAGTCGACATACTTGACACAAATCGACACACATCGCTTTCCATTTACAATTTTGTTCAAAACTCAGTTCAAGACTCAGTCGACACACTTCGCCTCTGCTTGGGAAAAGAGTTAGAGCGTGTTTCGAGTCTGTTCAAGTGTGATTTTGACGAATTAAATGATATTAGATTAAATATACCTGCAAACCAATTTCTATCATTTTGTTCTGTTTTTAATACAGAATTATTTGTGTCGACGAATGTTAATAAAAAATTACAATGGCAAGTATTATATACTTTTAATATAATTTATATTAAGAATAAATAAAATAAATAAAGAAAGAAATAAAAAAAGAATAAAGAAAATAATTTTTTATATTAAGATTTTTTATTATTTTCAATAATAAAAAAAATTCAAATCTTGTAAGGTTAGGTGTTAAAAGTTCGTACACACGATACGCACATATCGCGTTTCATTTAAGTGTGGCAAACTGTGTCCGAGTATGTTATACTGTGTTGATTTGTGTCTCCTAAAAGGAAAGCAGCCATTAGTTCCTTTATGTATATTCGCCTAGGTGGTGTTCAAAACACTCTTCCAAGTAAAATATGGAAGTTGATTATCTATTTTCTTAGATAATCTGTGACAGAAGCCTTAAGCCAATTTCTGATTTAAAAGATAATCTAATGTAAACAAATAATTGTATAAAAACGGTGATTTTTTAATATTAACACAAATATGCCTCGACTACCTTTACACTGTTCTTCTGGAACAGGTATTATTACGCCATTCAGTAAAGCAATAAGATTTGCTCGTTATGGTTGCACCAATAGACCGTTTTATCATATCGTTGTGATTGATGTAAGTTGGGACAATCTTCTTTTAAAACTGGTTCTGTAATGAGTTGATAATCGGAAATCTTAAATCTTAACCCATCTTAATCTAAATAGATATCTAAATCGACTATGATTTTTTGTATCTACAAGTTGTTAATTGTACAGGAAGTCATTTATTTCGATTAATGGGAAGGAATAAAGTCGAATTTGGTCAGTCTTAAGAGAATTGGAATAGTCTTAGTTGTACAAGTTTTATCAGTGAATTGTTCAAATTGGCCAACAGCTAACTTGTATGACTAAGGTCCGATTGCATCAACGTTACTTTGACTTTAAGAAAGGCATAAAATCCTCTTGATTTCTGTCTCTCTTTTGATTTAAACGAGACAGAGTTTTTCCTATTGAAAAAATCACATCACACAGTTGCATGATGAAATTCATGTAATTAAAACATATAAATCATGTAACGGATTGTTCCATTTAAAAATCAGTACATAATTTTTAAAAATCATTAATTTGAAAAATCACATATGTTCTTTTTTTT
>Ga0157364_1003975_pt1 | contig 14578 bp, 10 predicted proteins | sample AttsexASBM2_FD_111476 | JGI IMG/M metagenome (GOLD analysis project Ga0157364, IMG submission 111476) | Fungus gardens microbial communities from leaf cutter ant in Ribeirão Preto, State of São Paulo, Brazil - Atta sexdens ASBM2 | ecosystem: Host-associated > Fungi > Mycelium > Unclassified ... | reverse complement strand
TAACATGATTTCTTTTTCTTAAAAAATACAATTGCTAACTTTTTACGATTAATCAATCATGTAAAAGAAGCAAGATGTGCGACGTCAAAGAGAAGATCACATTATCGGTTTGATAATATTTATACGATACTATAAATGTTTAACGTATTGTCATCAAACGATTCATATCCTGTGAATGTTTTACTCCTTTATTTTTCCATTCGAAATTTTATTTTTATAAAAATCGTAAAATAGAATAAAAATTAAAGAGAATAATAATTCTGTATAAAAACTAGAGTACATCAACAGTGACGGTGTTATATCTATTCATAATTAATATCTCATTATATCGTCAAATATTAATAGTATTTAAATATTAACGCTATTTGTAACTAACTATTATTCATATAATAATTCAAAATAAATTCTTTTTGTATTATTAAAATATTTATTCTTTTAGTGTAACTCCTTTTAGTGTAATTTTGTATAAAGCACATTGAAAAAAAAAATCTTAATTTCAAAGAAATATCTCTTCGCTCGTATTCAAAAAAATTATTTCTTTGGATCAATGAACATTTTTTTAAAAATAAGATATTGTACTTTCAAAGAAATAAGATATTGTATCAAAAAAATAATTTTTTTGAATACGAGCAAAGAGATATTTCTTTGAAATTAAGATTTTTTTTTCAGTGCATTATTAAATGCATTATTACAATAAATTTTACAAATATTCTGCAAATATCTCAACAATTGATATCGTTGAAATTTGTGTCATTTACTGTATTGTATCATATAAACACTGAAAAATGTGACAATTAATGCCTGCATTTGCTTTGCGTGAAACATAATTATATATCACATTACTTTCAATGTAACATTCCTATATTATATTTCATGTATTATTCTATACAAATACTTGATTTTACACCTTGTAACAATTTACGCGTCACAAGCTACAGCAAATATTGTTTTGCAAGCGTGATAGTATTCTATATAAGTTTGCTGAATAAACCTGTTAGAGTAAATACATCGTGTTCGTTAAGTATGGTTTATAGGCACGTTGGATAGGAGGGTATACTATTAGTTCTCGATATTGCATGCTTCAAACATCGTTTCGATATTGCAAAGAAATTCTTCAGGAAATAAAATTTGAAAACAAGCTTTATTAAGCACAATTTAACATAAAGGAAATTATTACGTTATAAATTAAACAAATTGGACACACAAAATAGGAAAAAAATGTAGAATTAAAAAACACAAAATATGTAATACAAAATAAAAACTGTAGAATATAGAATGTAAAATATAGAACGAGGAATTAGAAATATTTGAAATGTTTTGAATATAGAAAAACTAAAAATATAAATATTTCTTTTTGTTGATAGAAACAGACTTACTTAAGAAATCGAAAAAATGTAAAAAATTAATTTTTTTTAAACCTCATCCATACATTATATCTGTTAAATATTTCAGTTATGTTCATAAAAAATTGTATAAACTACATACATTCTACTACGTACATACTATGTACATTCATTTTTTACAATTTACGTATAGTTGCATATTCATATATTAAGTAATAATTTTAATTATTAATAAAATTATTTTATTTAATTTATAAATTATTATTTTGCAAACAAAAAAATTGAATTAACTATATAATTACACTGAAAAAAAACTCTGTATTAATTGAAAATTGATAGATTATAGAATTTTCTGATTGAATTTATTATAATTCTAGTTGTTATATATAAAACAGAATATAACAAAATGATTGATATGATTAGAATTTTCTAGTTTGTTCATTTTCAACCAAAATTTTTTTTCAATATACAAAATAAAGTCAAGATACATATAGCAAAATGTCGAATTCATCGAATTCATCAAATAATGTTCGCAATATATATTTACTATACGTAAGGGATTTCAAACATGTATATACTTTTTTTATAGTACTTTCGTTACATCTGGGAATCTCCTTGGGGAGAGCTGGTCCGGAATATAAGATAAAAATGGCTACGCGCGTGGTATGCAGCTGCTCTATTTTTTTTTTCTTTATTTTCAGCGAATCCCTAGCGATATGAATTCTCTGTTACAACGCGTTCTCCATTGTGCAGGTTATGCTTTGGGTTTTCGGCTGAAAGCCTTTACTATGCAATTATCTACATGTTTCTTCAAGGTACGCATTCGGCCAGCTATCCTACAATGTTCTGTCAGAGCGCTGTTTTAATTGATAAAAAAAATTACATGTTTTACAATCTTGAATGAAGAAAAGAGATGTTTGTATAAATTACTTTAAATAAAATAAAAATAAAATGAAAATAAAATAAAAATAAAATGAAAATAAAAATTACTTAGCAATTCCACAAGTGATAAATATCTTGCATTATTACTTTAACATTCCCTTACTACAGTAATTTATTGACCTTCAATGCATCTCATTCTTAACAAAAATTTTGTTATAATTAAGTAATTATGATTTAATAATAATTTTTTTCGATCTTCCAATAATTTTTTCGACTTTCCAATTTCTAAACATCAAATTATTGTTTCTTTAATATAATTATTCTAAAATTATTAGAAAAATGTAAGTTGTGCAAATCATATATCCTTTAAGAGGTAAAACTGATATTAATTTTTCTTAAACGATTCGAATAAAAATATATAATCGTCTAATACAATTAAATAATAAGTACGAAAAAAATAGATAAAGTTCATTGCAAGAAAACTATTAAAGAAAGATGAGAGGATCGGTAGTTTCATCGGGCAGCTGGTCGATATTATATTGGTCAAGGGAAGTTTCGATCATAAGAGATCGCTAGAATTGACACGAAGTGGCGAGGGCTATTGGTATCGACAGGCCTCACCGATCAGGCGTCTATCATGGTTTCGAATCGAGTTCGGTGTTACATTCGCAAAATCTCCTTGGGAACACGGACCGGCGAACTGTGAAAGTTTCATCAGCCGATGACATTATCATTTATGTAAGCAATTTCGATGCGGTACAATTAATAGAATACAATGTAAATTCAAATTTGACTAAAATAAAACAAAAAATAATGTAAAACGTTAGTTTATAAAATTGCGACAATATCAGTGATATTTTTTTCAATATTCAAAATGGAACAAAGGAGTTAAATTGTGGAATATTCCTGATTATTGAAAGCTTTTCAGTACGGTATTAAATTTTTGTAGCTACAAGTTTTTCCTTGAGTTTACTTAAGTTGTTGTCGCTGTTGAAACTTTTCTCTCTTCTTGAACTTTGTATCGCTCTGTATTAAGATTCAATTTTTGTAACATAAAATTCTTAACATTCAAGTACTTTAAAATATTTCTATTATACATTATATTAAACCGACAAATTATCATTAAATAATATAATAAATTTTTATCTTATAATTAATATTGTTATTGTTATTTATAAAATTAATAATGTTATTTCATGTTTTAGTTATATTTGCAATTTATAGAAATATATTCGGTTCACAAAAAGTAAAAAAAACCATTCTGGAGTTCTATGTTTAATTCTCTACAGAAATAATAACGTAGATAAAATAAATATAAAAGAATAAATTCAAAGAAGTTTACGGAAATTTAAGTAATGATTCACAAAATTATGAGCTCTCTGTATGTTGTTTCAAGTTTGCGATTTCCTATGTGCGTTGTACTTTTCATAGAAAGTAATCTGTTATTACATGTTTTAAAATCTGTCTATCTCGAATGTCTATATCTCGAATAACAACTTTAATTTTTTTTACATAATAAGTCATCTTCCATAAAGCATTGAAATTAAAAACAGTTGCATTATTTTATTTGAATATCATAGAAATCTCGTGGTTTAACTAAAAGAGAAAGAAAAATATAAAACTAATAACATATTCTCTTGTAACACAAGAAGAAGTGTGCTACTTTATTGCTATTCTGACAGCCTTAAAAACTTGATATTTGTAATTTGATATTTGTAATTCAAAGTTATTTAATATTTATTATGAAATTTTGAATTTGATGCAAATTGGAGAGCAAGCGGAAACGAGTTCTTGTAATATGCGACGTGATATTCTCGGTATGGTAAAGCCATACGATGTTTACAGTCGTGCTATCTCGACGATTTCAGAATTCTATGTTTTTCATTTGAAAATTTATAGCGAATTTACACCGTTGTGTCATTTTACATCGAAATCAAACTCGCGGAAAATCATTAAATGTAATACGATCGTTAAAGTACGTACTGAAAGCAGCGAGGTGAAACTAGTAATTCGTTACACCAATCGGATTTTCAGTGATCTTCTCATTAAATTCTCATTCAATTTCACTCATCTGTTGATTCATAAATAGCTCCCTAATAGCTTTATTATATTTGACGTGGGTAGTGCTCTGCCTATATATAACTGTTGCTTCAAATTATAAAATAATTTTATTTTCTACCTTTAATGTAATACCTTTAATGTAAAACAGCGATATTAGTAAATTATTGATAAAAAATGTTCACCCTTAGTGGCATTACCAATATTAAAATAATATTATAATAGCAATAAAAGCCTAACAGAATAATTTTTTAAATAAATATTCAGTAAATATCCCACATAATATACATAATTAATTTTTATCTCGTTAAATAAAAATCTACAATAATATAGAATAATATCGTCAATATCCGGAATGTTATAACGGCACTATTAGCACTACCATCATCATTACGATTACTATCGTAAATGCCGTACAAGCACGGAAATAGAGACAAGTAATGAAAGGATTAAGTCGTATAAAACGCTTTATCCGTACAGAAGCATTCGCTTTGTGTTTGAACCGTAAAGCTTGCATTTAATAGAACTGCTGTTACTACTGCTGCCGTTATGTTTCGACTTCACATATATACGCGCGAATGTGATCGCTTGGCTTCCGGAATTACGTATTTTCACGTGGCAAGTGTGTACGGTATGATGTTGCGCTCGTAACAATCAAGACTTGTATAAACGTACGCCGATATCCCGCTATTATTTCCGTGTATATGATTAATAATTGACCAAGCGAAGGATCAAAATAAACCATGCCACTCGAGAATTTGGAACTTGGCTCCGATCTTCGAGTCATTTTATTACCGTGCGATGACAAAATTAGCAACAAGGAACTACGTCCCCTGAAAGTTTATATCATGCGCAAAGAGATACAAATTAATTTTTGCAGCTATATGTATAAGAAAAAAACTTTGCATTCAGCTATTCTTAGATTTTTATCTAGATAAAAATTAATTGTTTAGATATATATGTGGAATAGAATAAAAAAAGTATTCGATTATATAGATTTATATGTAGATATGTAATATAGAACAATTTAAAATAATATAATATTAATTATAATTATTGTAAATATAATTCATTAATATAATTATAAATATAATTAATTAATAAATATAGTTATATATATTAAATAATATACATTAATTATAATTAATTTATGTATAATATTAAAATTGAACATATCAAGCATCTATTATATTCTCTTTTTGAGTTTGTATATTTTATATTAATTTAAATTTTTTTCTTGATAAATGTGAATACACTGAAAGAAAAGTGTTTGATATAATTGCATAGTAAAAAAATTAGATTAAAAATTTCATTTTGATAATTATTACTTTATAATGTAAATTATAAATTATAGTAATAATAATTATATTTATATCTATTTAAAAAATATATAATATTTGCAAAAAAATTCATGACTGTAAGTTATAATTAAATTATGGTAATTACAACTATTTTTTCTCTCGGTGTACTTACTTCCTAGAGACATGGAACATGAAAAGCTTTTATGCAAATTAAGTTTCAAGAAAAATTAATTAATATCTTTTTTGTTGATGATGAAAAAGTGAGATGTAACTTGATGACAAATAAAGAAATGTAATATAAGTATTTTTTTCTCCGTTAAAGATGCCTTTTATGCCAATATAATAGTGATGCTGGGAAATACTCACTTGACAAGGATACACGAGCTGAAGCTTGTTTCCTTGGTCTTGTTTCCTTGAGAATTGCTATTATAAAGCTTGGAAGACGTTACAGCGTAGTGATGTGATTATGAAATACGCGCAAGAAGACGGTGGATTGGATTTCACATGTCGCAAAACATTGATGCGGCATAATACCGGCTCGCAATCGCGAATACAGGTGCGAATACAGGTGCGCTTTAAATCTAGGAATTTACGCTAGCTCATTCGTTTCTCGCGGAATATCTCGCAAAACAAAAGGAAAAAGAAAAGAAGAGAGAAAATATCCGGATCAAAGAATCGCGAGAATTAAATGCAGTCCTGCCGTATGTTTAAACGAATTCTCTTTGCTATTACATTTTTCTACGGTATATAACGTATGATACGTACTGATACTTGTATAAATTTATTTAAAAAATGAGTACTTATTAAAATGAACTTATAAAAACGAGAATTTATTAAAATGAATACATTCGCGCAGTCTTGCACGCAGAATAGTGAAAGCGCATAAAATTATGCGAAAACGTTTTTGAGATGAAAAACATTTTGCAAAGCACTTATAATTAAAAAGCGCTTCTTTTGATAAACATATTTGCATTAACATATTTAAATGTAACATAAAAACCGGAAAAAATTTATCTAAGACCTAAAACAAATTCATTCATTAATATTTACAGTATATTTATAAGATATTATATATATATATTATAAGTATATATTATAATATATTATAAAAAAATTTGTTTTAAGTTTTATTAAATGAAACTTGTCAATTTTGTTATTTTTAATGTTTGAAGTACCAACATTTAAATAATTATATAAAATTATAAAAAAATTATTAAAATTACATAAATTTTTTCTGCAAAAGGAATTTTTTCAATATTATATATTGATATGTGTTCACCGTCTTCTTGCGCGTATTTCATAATCACATTACGCTGTAACGTCTTCCAAGCTTCATAATAGCAATTCTTAGGGAACAAGACCACTTCAGCTCGTGTGTTGCTCTCGTCAAGCGAGTATTTCCCAGCATCACTATTATATTGGTATAAAAGGCATCTTTAACGGAGAAAAAAGTACTTATATTACGTTTCTTTATTTGTCATCAATTTTATATATAATATTACTTATAATATAATATAATATTATTTATAATATTACTTAATGAAGTTACAATTATCAGACTTCACGTTTAGAGAAAGCTCATACTATAAATCTAAGGATTTTAAATGAAAACTAAATTCAATAAACAGTTTCTATAATTTTTTAAACAGCTGATTGAATATTTCGCAATTGTGTAAATTTTGCGATGTTCGATAGATTGATTTCTAAACACTATAAATTTTCAGATAATTTTCAGAAATACCTAAAATGTTTTAACATATTTTTTATTTTTAATAAACAATTTTTTAAAATAAAGTAATATTTCATTTTTTTATAAACATAATGTGAAGATCATAATTTTTTTAATATTTGCATGTAATATAGCATATTTATATTTTCAAATCTCATTTATAATAGCAAGAGTGATGTATTTCATATAAGCTGTCATATCATATAATAAAAGCACTTTTTCATTATAATTTCATATTTTCAAAAAATTGCTTCTGTCACAACAATACAATGTTTATTGTATATCACGCAACTGTTCTCGACTATCACATAAGTTTATGAATATTATGACAATTATAATTTTACATGTATTATTTTATAAATAATTTTATCATTTTAGGAAATATTAGTATTAAAATTATGATTTGCGATATATTTTGGATAAATATAATCTCTTTTTAAGAAGACTTGTTGAGTATTATGTTAATTCAATGATGCACATATCATTGAATTAAAATATTGATACGCACGATGCAACAATCCCCATCTATACTGATACACGACAATAATAGATATGTAACAAATCTATAGCCGTCTTTAAATGTTATATAAATTCAAATTTAATACAGTAATGTCGATTGTCTATATCTTCATATATACGTTAGAATATTACATTTCTGCTTTAAAATCTGATGACAAATTATTATTATTATTATTATTATTATTATATATTAATGATATTTAAATAATTATGTAACAAAGTCCAAATATCGCATAAAACATATTGCAAATCGTAATTTTAATATTATATATCAGTTGAATTCAACAAAATTACAAAAAACAATTATAAAAAGTAGACTTTTTTTAGCACTTCTGAAAACAAACCTTCTAATTCATATAAAATTCTACGAAGTTTTTTAAACAATTATAAAATTATTTCAATTTCTAAAAAATTCTAAAATTCAAATAGACATTCTAAAAAATATATGAAAATTTTTCACCTTGGATATTTCTCTATAAAATTTAATAATATATAATCACTTAAGTTATAATCTAATCTTGAAAGTAAATAATTATATTTATTATATCAGGGACTATTACTTCCTGCAATTTTAACACGAAACTTCTGATAATTAGTTTCTTTTCTTTAAAAAATTACCTTCTTCCTCCATGTTCACGGATGAGATTTCCTCAGGCTTGGCCTCAATCCAAATTGCTTTCCTCCTACGGGTCGAGTATCATCGATGGCACGATGTCGCTTTTCTGCACTTCACCTTCTTCGCGACATATTTATTCGTTGCGCATCGTACAATATTCTTAAATTTACAAAATTTACTATCCAATAAAGTGATTCGATTTCGCGCTATTCGTCTCCGCGCATATTGAATCCGGATCAGATCACAGACAAATCCAATACACGCATAAATAATAAAATATTTACCTTCCGATGTCGAATCCAATTAAATTTAAAATGCGCGAATTTTCACAATTATCACCGGCAGGTGCGCAGTTCCGTTCATGGTTTCATTATTAATTATTTTTGTTTTCAATCTACTTCCGCGTTTTATTTTTTATTCTTCGTAAGAAGATTTGGCAAAAAACATTCGCGGATATCAACGAGAAATGATATCGTTGGTCGCAGAATTGAGCTCCTGTTTCATCGTAAATCAATCACGAATTAATTTTCAGTAGATTCAAGGATTAAAATCGTTACTATAACTTAAATGCGAAACTTGATCGAAACTTGATTTACATATTATATGCGTATTATTTTTAGGGAAGAGAAACTTTTGTTTAGATCCTCCAATCTGAAATTTTTCACAGACTTTCGGTCCAACCGCTTTCGCAGCCGCGAAGCTTGCAACTGGTGGCCGAATTCCCACGTCGGGATCACCGAGACGCTTCCCTACAATCCCTTCGCGGTAACTCCGTTGTAAGCTGCGCGAAAGCTCGTGTCATTCGTGACGCTTTAATCCAAGCATAATCGTCGAGAAACTGTTCGTAATTTCGAGGCATTTTTGCACGTTTTCTTATCTTTGATGTAATCCTTTTTATAATTGCCAAATTTGAAATTAATTTGTAATTAATTATAATATGCATAAAAAAAATTCAATCGGGTTATTCTGAAACAAATTTAAACAATGATAAATTTTACAATTATTTTTTCTTACAAAATCCTGAGGAAAAAAATTTTCATATTTCGTATAATATTTTTAAGAATTTTTCATATTTTCAATTATAAAGATTTGATGAAAGATATCTACATATGTATAGTATCATTATATACTATTATTATTATTATTGTTATTATTACATATACAATCATGACAAATGTACGAATAAAGAATGTGTTTTTTATTTTACGTACAAATTGTAATAAATAATTTGTTGTATAATTTGTTGTATATTTGTAAATTATAAATTGATATAAGTAATTAAAAAGAAAATCTAAAACGATTTTTTTATAAAAAAACTTTTTAATAAATGATACGTCTAAAACCATATACAAATTGAAAAATAAGACATATTTCCACTTGTCATACCTAGTGTTTGCAATCAAAATGTGACTCAACATCGATTATATTTATCTATTAATCATCTATGTCAGATATATGTCAGTTATATGTCATCGTTTTATTACTTTTCTCATTTTGCGATATAGTAATGATGCTTCGCTTTTCTTAGCGCCGAGACTGCCGTGTCTCCAGATTATATATATACATATAGCAATTTACATAATATTACAATAATAACTTCTCACAAACATATTGATAATATTTAAGCACATGGAATTTACATGTTAAAAAAAGAAAAATTATTATAAAATTTTCTAATTTTTTTCTTACATTTTTTCTTATATATACAAAATCTATTAATGTTATAATATTAAACAATTTATTTTATTAGACAAAGTGAAGACAGAGATGTTAATTTTTTAAACTAAAGAAATATACTTTTATTATACATATTGATAAATGAATCACACCAGTGTTTATTTTGTACTTATATATATTTTTCATTTTCAATATGTATCTGTGTTTAGTGTATTATTTATATAAGTGTTGATTATGTATATATAAAATATATAAATTCTTAAAGAAATTCCATTTCCCGCTCAATGCCGACAAATTTAAGTTGCTCCGTTGGTCCATATCTAAAAATTATCATTTATACAGTTCCAATTATACAATTGATGAATCAATTAATATTAGATATTTAATATTACATAATATACCTATAATCGAAAAATAATTCTTCACCAGGTTGTATTGCTCTCTTAGCAAAAATACCTATTCTGTGATCACCATTCACCATCATTACTTTCGCATAACAATTGGGATTTATCGAATGATTGGCAAATCTTATTTTATTCCCTTTTCTTGTTGCATCAACGACAAAATCTAGAAAATATTCTTTAATTTATCTCATTTTCAGTTATTTACATGTTTATTGTATTTATATTGTACTTACCATTATTAAGATTGAAGAGAAAACTGCACATATATTTATCGTATACCTTTCCTCTTCTATCGGCTTCATCTTGACTAATAATTTCACCGCAATACTCCGAAATAAATTCATTCTTCGCCGCTGACTCTTTCAGGAAAATTCCCCACCCTGCTACATCTGAAGGTGCCATTAAAAGATGTTTGTCTACAAATAATATTTTCTTATACTTTGTGTACATCTTTGTTGTTTTTAATAATATTTGAAATTTATTAATCTTACGAAGACCACGTTGCACGCTGACATTTTTACAAGATATTTTAGTGATATGGAATTGATCAGCGCCACACGTTTGACAAAGATCCGGGTCACATTCCCTTACGGCTAAATAACACGGGCATTGTTTCGTGTTGCACTGAGCCTTACATCTACAACCAGGAAATCGATTTTGGCACTCGCTGCTGCATTGACAGAATTTTTCGCAGAAATTCTGTGCTTGTATGCAGGGACATGAATTATCGCATTGGCGACCTGGATGATCGCAAGGTGCGAAATTATGAACATGATTAGCACCTATTGAAAGAAATATAATTAGAGATTGAAAGAAACATAATTTAAGCTTAAAATTTTTTTGAAATTAATTAATGAATATACCAGAATCTTTCTTAAGTTGTATCTTTCTGCAATGCATGGACCATAACCGGTGCTTCTTTTTCTTTTTTCGCGGTGGCGTAAAGTCCTTCAGATTTTCTACAGCAGGAATATCCGAAGCCTCTTTTTGTGCAAATTCATAAACCTCCTGACAAGTTTTCGTTAACATAATTTGTGCTAATGCACATGGATTGCCAGGGAAGGCTTTGTGAAGAGCTCGGAACAAACTCTGTTCTGAACCTGTCCACGAGAATTCACTTTCAGTCTTAATTCGTTTGCCAATTCCTAATAACGTGAAGGGTGCCTGATTTTCAGGTTGTGCTTGATCCTCCATCATTTCTTCAGATTTGGAGTTATTTTTGTTAACGTTTTGTTTAAAGTCTAATTTGAAAAAAATAAGACTTCTTAGAATTTCATTAAAATTTAAAACATACACACGTAATCTAATGGATTATAATAAATTAATGAATTATATATTAACCTTGACAACTGCCTCCTTGACCGTACTTATTGCTATCGTTACTATCCTCGCTGCTCGCTTCGTTTCCAGAATCGACGCTTGCTTGTTTTCGTACTTTCCTAGGACCACCGCGTTTCTCGTCACCTTCGTCTTCTTTTATATCCGCCGCCTGTGCCGCCAGCTTCTCCTTCATCCCCTCCTACATAAAAAGTTAGATCAAATCTGATTTTGAGGATAACATTAAAATATAGCATAATAACATACCAAATGCATGTAACATTCAGTCCCGCATGGCTCTGGAAACGGTTTCAAATCGGGTCCTTTTCGTTTCAGCAAATTCGGACCTGGATGGCAAACTTGAAGACCTACAAGCAACATCATAAACTCACTATGTACTCTTGTCGGCTAATTCGGCATAGTGAATGGAGAAAAATTTAGTAGACAGCGATGAACGATGAATGAAATATGATTGCAGATGAGCCCTTGACGATGTCTCTGTGCTAAACAAAAAAAAGCTTCCGATCGATAATGCATTAGTTTGTATGCAATATTGTTCTTTACCTTGCGGCGAAGTCCCCCTGGCTGCTACGATAAATCAGGAATCACAAATTATTGTAATTAATAAACTTTCAATTTAGAACACTTAAAATATTATACAATACTTTAGTAAGTTGTATTTCAGCGAAGTATTTTTATGTCATTGATTCTACTTTAGCTCTAAAAGTAATATCCTATATTACTAAATAAATAAATAATTAGTATTAAAGATAATATTACTTTTGCGATCTACTTCACAAAATACAACTTAAATAATCGTTAAATAGATCGTTTCACTATATACTCACGATGTAAGAAGCAGTCGTACTTGAAGCATCTCCTGCAGAACAAAGTATGAAAAGAATGCATCGTTTGTTCTCTAGGTACACTTCTTGCATTTATACCATCTATATTAGGCGTACATTCTGGCGGTAAAACATTTGGATCGAATCTTTCTGTTAATTCAATATATTTTTCTTTTAATTCTTCAGGTCTTCCTTTATCAGGGAACATGCTCGATATTGCCTGAAAATAATTATAAAGCAATTATGTTATAGGATTATACTATTTAATATTTATATAATTTCCTTACATTAAATATATGCATTGATGGAAATGGAGTAGCAGCAGTCCTCCCACTTTCAGTTTTTTCTGTCTTTGTTTCAATCTTTATTTCATCTTTCTTGTCGTTTTCTTTTTGATTTTCTTTTTCTTTTAAGGATTCCTTTCCTTTCTTTACCTGTTCTTTGTCCTTATCTTCTCTCTCATAATTTGCTAGAGCATTTACTAAATCGACAAAAATGGAATCATCCATAAAACCAGATTCTCTATCACCATGGACCTGCAACATAATGAGTGACAATAAAATTCATCACATGGGATGTTTCCAATAAGAAACAGTTGACACAGTATAACATAATGAACCATTACATTCTTGTTGTCTTATCATCAATATTAAATAAGAAAGAAGAAATAATTCAGTATCAGGGTTATGACACAGAAAAATTTAAGCAGTAAGATATAAGCAATAAGGAAATCAATATGTTGGATTTACAAACAATCTCTATTATGATCGCATCACTCAACTGTTATGAGCACTCGCTGCTATCGGTGTATTCTTTTGAATCATCCAATAGCAGTTGAGTCTATTGAACGCGACCATTAACTAATTCACTTATTGTTTATTCACTTCAGTTTTTTGTGTGTCATGATCCTAACACTGTATCATGTTTTAATTATTCTCCATACTTTTCCATCATAATTTTTTATAAGCTCCTCGATAAAGGTACCATCCTGATCCAAAATTTCATCGCCCATATAAGGAATGTTATGCAAAACGGTTTCATCCTCCACCATAAAATTCTGTTGAATGGGAGCCCATGTATACATGGTTGGTATAGGAGTCACTGCATTAATTATTTTTACAGGACAACTTTGCACATCGCCATCGGGACTAGTAATTTCAGCTTTCTTCATACAAGAAAGATGAGGTGGAATGTCTTGCATTGCCAGCCACGTTGCCTTTCCATCTGTCCAACGCTTTTGTTCAGCAATAAGAAGCTCTATTCAACAAAAAATCATAAACAATTAATGTAATACAAAGTTGTATGCTAATATTGACAAGTATCTATTATAATTATTTTTTAGTTTGTGCTTAGACAAATACAGAAAGAAGTTAAAGGATTAAGAGGACAATGAGATAGAAGGAACAGTAAGAGAAAGACAGTAAAGAAAGAACACTGAAAATTGAAGGAATTTAACTGTAAAGTATAGATACAAATAAAAATTAAAAGTTGACAGAAATAGAGGAAAAAAAATTAATATTGTAAGAAAGAAAATCCGAAATAAAAAGATGTGGAGAAGAGACAGAAGTATAGACAAACTGAAAAAGATCAGATAGGAATAATATTGTATTTTCTTTCCTATCTATATCCCTCCATCCCTCTATCTATCCTCTCCTTTTTTAGTCTCACTTCTTACTACTTTTTAACATCAAGTTTACCTTCTTTCTCTGAAAAGCAATTTTAAATTTATTTTGTCTCATAACATCAAAGAAAAGAGACATCTTCCTCTCATCGCATCTATTGTGCCTGATACATATTTTAATTGAATTCTCATTTTTAATTGAATTCTCAACTACAATCATGAAAGGTATTCTTTCTTATTTAATTTAATTGGAATTTAATTATTTT
>Ga0157364_1003974_pt1 | contig 14579 bp, 9 predicted proteins | sample AttsexASBM2_FD_111476 | JGI IMG/M metagenome (GOLD analysis project Ga0157364, IMG submission 111476) | Fungus gardens microbial communities from leaf cutter ant in Ribeirão Preto, State of São Paulo, Brazil - Atta sexdens ASBM2 | ecosystem: Host-associated > Fungi > Mycelium > Unclassified ... | reverse complement strand
TATTATTTAATATTTTATTTTAATAAAATTGTGGGAAATGTATAATTACCTTTCATACGAATTTATTAATAATTATTCCTTTTGCGTCTATAGGCGCTTTTAGATGTTCCATTGATGTTGTTGAGAGGGTACTGCTGTCGCCTAAAGGCGGTAAATTACATTGTTAAAATAGTACTGTAGAGATCTAAAAGTGTTTAATTAACGTTAAGATAAAAAAATATGATGTAGGATTATTGTATAGATCCGTATTGAAATACAACATCCAGTAAAGTATTATTAAAGTTATTATTTCCTTAAAGTTAAATTTTAACATTAAATGTTTTTACAAAAATTATTATTATTGAAACTGTATTAATTATTACTTTTATAATAAATACTTATACTTGAACTTAAATAAAAACATGAATTCATTAAAAATTTTTCTTTAATGTAATATAATTTTGTGTTTCCAAAATGAGTGCGATATGTGTCAAAGAAGTTCCGCCATCTATAGCATCAGTCACGGCTGTATGTCTACTGTCTACTGCGTTTTGCTCTAAATTTTGTTGCAGCGAAAAAATTATTGTCAAATTATATAAGATCGTAAATGTATTTCAGTTCAATCTTGTGCATTTCTAGTTGTCTAATTAAAATTTATTATTACTTGCTTTACCAAAATTTAATTACATTGATTTACAAGATTTTTGTTTCTCCATAAAGTAAAGCGGAACTATTCTGTCAGTGTCAACTTTAAAATAATACGAAGATTTACAATAACAAACAATATCTCTTTGCAGTGATATGTTTATAATTATATTATACATGATTGCTCTTTGAAAGCAAAAACACAATCTTTAAATAATCAACATGTTCTGTTCAAAAACATAATCGCAAGAAAAGGACGAAAGTGCTCCTCTCTACCTGAACGTGATTCTTATGTTATATTTAGCTGTTGAAAAAAAATATAAAGTTAAAATAAATCATAAAAGTTAGGACATTTTGTTCTCGATCGTTAATATCACTAGAAGTGGAAATTTTATTCTACTTTTATTTTACTCTTTTATTTATATTAGGTGTAGTAAAAAGAAATCCATTATTTTTCCATTCAATTTCATGCAAAAATAATGGATTTCTTTTTACTACACCTAATATTACTAGTATCGTTATATATAGTTTTCCGTCGTTTTTATATATTACAAGAAGTGAAAATTATACAGTTCCATAGTTTTTTTTTTTTTAATTATAACGGAAAGAATCAATGTATGGATTTTAAATGATTTTCAAGAGTAAATTCTTTAATTTTAATTATTGACTGAAGTACATTATGGACAACATCGTTTTTATTACAACTGGCGTGACTCTATTAATTTTTATCATTGTGACATTTATTACATCACTTATTATGTTATAACTTATGATTCGATAAATCTAAATGTGACTGATGAAAACTGTGTAAGTCGAAACTAGTTTCGCGTTTCTTTAATATTAACTGAACACATTAAATTCATTTTATATTATTTAACATCCAGTATAGTCGTCTTTGGCCGTATTTTAATTTAAATTTAAATTGAGTCTTTATACAATAATACTTATTTTGAGGCTTTCACGAGTATTTTCTTTAGAGAGCCAAAGGGTTTGCGGGTTATCACTGTGTTGTAATCCGTTGCGTAAGCCAACAGATACTTTATATCAGTGCGTTTCTCACCCTGATGAAGTGAAGAACGGTAAGATTCATGAAATATTGACATTAACAATGGATATACACGGTAAACCCCTTGGTACCTCTATTAAAATACATTATTTTGAGAAATCAAGAACTTTATTTTTCAAAATATTCTACGAAATTAAATAATTTACAATTTTTTTCTTTTACTTTACGGAGCAATAAGTCTATAGGAATCAGATGTTGAAAAATAGAAACTCTATAAATCTTTGTGTAACCTTTCATATTATATATGGTCAATAAATTTATTATTTTTATAAATTACTTAAAATTGTATATAAACAATAAAAGAGATTATATTATTACATTTATTCACGTATATTATAAACAAATATTTACATTTCTTGTAGTTATATATTTGTTATGAATTTGCGTTAATACAAAAGAAATACAATTTTCTAAAAATTGAAGACTGATAAAATTTCTTGACTGATAAAATAAAAACGTATTCTTTTTCAATGTAAAAAGCCCTACAAAATATAACTATTATTTGTTGAGAAACAAATATTGATAAAAATTCGTTATTTAATGTTTTTATTCGTCAATATTGTGATTATCTAAATTAATAAAAAAGTTCTTAATACGAATCTGTATATTTAATCATTATTGTTTAAATATTACAGTGAAATCGAATTAGTATTTCAACGACGCAATTCGTGTTTTACCGAGTTTACTTTCGCAATATCTATATACTTTTCTCTCTCACATATCATCTTAATCTATTCACATTGTTTATTCACGTTTATCAGGGCTATCAAGCATGAACATGCTCGTCCAATTTGCAATAGAATGGTGCATACGTTCCGCTTGGTATCGATCGTAATATTGCGGTGCAAATCCAACAGATGTATTTATTCCCGGGCTGACCCGTTATGCATTACGAGGCCGTATATCTCAAGAACGCTACAGGAGCTTTGACAGGAACTTTCTTCCCGTTAAACGGATTATAACTCCGCACTGTCGCCGATGTGACTCATTTTCAAGATAGCATGTCAAAACGCGTTCACGTGACGAAAACACGTTCAATGCGTGGAATGTCCATATTGCAAATGTCATTGTCTCGCGATGCTTGATCAAATTAGTTCAGGATAAATTCCACCTAATTTTAGATGATGACTTATAGTATTTATGAAACGCTATCATATTCAAGAAATGCTTCAATAAAATTAGCATAATCAATAACTATAGTTTTATTTTTATCGCTAAAAAATGATTTTGAATGCGACGCTTAAATTTCCTGTTTTACTAGTACGACACTATATTTATTACACGAGATCGTTATTTACGTAACTCAAAGATTTTCCGAGCTTTGTGCACGGAGATTCTAAAAGTTACTTTAAAAGCGTTCTTATCGCTAGATAGAAGTTACAAATATTTTACTTGTCGAGTACATATTTACGCAAGAAATGAGTCCGCCATGTGTCTGCAATATTAATCCAACCGTAGAGAAGTTGGGCCGTAAAAGAATCGCGAATTGCCTATCGTAAAATGAATTAACTGTTGTATGACTTTCAGTAGAAGTATTCTGAAATTTGTTGGAGATGCGCCCGTTTTTTTTGTCCCCACGATTATTTTGCCATCGCACAAAATTTTAAAGACTTCTCTTCGATTTCGCATCAAAAGTCTTTGCGAATCCCTTTTACAACGCAACAATTGTGACGTGGGTGATACCAGAATTTTTGAAAGAATATCAATTTTGTGTCATTACGCTTGTAATATTTTTCACGCTTCTTATTTCTTGGCTATTTTTCCTGATTCATTGAACGTAATTGATAGATTATGATCACGTAATGCGATAGTTACTCAATAATTCCAGATGGCGCGTAACTAGCTAATGCTAGTTCCACCTCATTCTCTTTCGTATGTTCGATTACTTCATCTCCATTACATCCAAATGAAGCATCTTAAATTGAGAGGGAATTTCACACAAACATCTTCATAAATTAATAGGTTCACCGAGTAATAAATTGCAATTATTATGCTAAAAGATTCTTTTCTTTATTTTTTCGCCATTTGATAAATTACTTATTTAACATTGTATTTGGAACTTATTCCAGTATTTACAGAAGATAATTGACAAGACTTAATCTTCCGTGATGTTAAAATCTATAACGCAGTTATTGAGGCTATCTGTAACACTCATTTAATTTATACTATTTAAAAGATACTAATTAATTTGAAGGATCAATTAAACTCATATTTAAACAATGAATACTAAATATATTTTAATAAAAATAATTTAAATTTTTGCAAATGTAACATACAGAAAATTGAATTGTTTGACATATTTAACAAAAGATTTATAACTAAATGAATCTAGTATATTCATTGTCAACTGCGGAGAATTAAAGAAAGAATAATACAAAGATAAACAAGGAAAAATTAATTTTGAAGAGAAAATGGATGCTATTTTGATGCATTTATTAAACTAGATGGCATGTGTTTTCAGAATTCGTTTTACCAGAAAAAGATCCCTTGTAGTTTATAAAGGACGGTACAAAGTATTGCAATAACTTCAGGTCATTGGAATGAGGTCATTCTCGTGATTCTTCTCTCCTAACATCGGGCGCATGAATAAAACATGACTTACCTGAATTTACATTCTCGCGGCTGTCTCTGACGAGCCAACCGAGTTTCTACTTCGCCCTTCCCTAACCCACTCGAGTACACACTTTCTACCAGATAGAAGCTGATAATAAAAAATCGATAAAGAAGCTAAAGAAGAAACTAGCGAACTATCCTGAATCTTTTTTTTTTAAATATTTGTAGCGGAATGGATGTATTTTTATTGAATGTTGAACGTCTAATAAATTGAATTGGAGAGAGATCAAAATGTATAAAGTATAATTGTGTTATTCCAAGATCAAAATTCGATGACAATTGCGTAAGTTTAATAAAAATGTCGAATTTTTTAATCTAGGAAAATATATGCTAAATTTTTTAAAAAAGAATATGCAGCAACATATCATTATTAAGAAGGGCAGGAAAAGTAAATAATAAGTAAAAACTATAATAATATAAAATAAAGATTTATAATAATTAAAACTAATAAAGAAGATCAAATAAAAATTGAATGCAGAAATTGATAAAATAGTAAAATTTAAAGTAGACTAAATTACAGCAATTCGAAACTTTATTCGAATATACGAAAGTATAGAACAAAGTGTTAGTAAATATTGGTCCAATAAGATTCTTTTGAATAAATATTTTAATTAGTAAATACTCGGAATCACCAGCATAAGATACCAGTAACGTGATAGTAAATAATGATATCCCCATCAGCAATATCCTATTTTCCATTTTTATCAGCTTATCGGTCGCTTATCCGTCGGAGGGTTGATAATAATAAATCAACGAGCATAGAGGGATGAAGAAAGAGGGAGTAAACTACGACTGCCCAGGATAGGATCGTCAGTTCGTGTTACGAGCCTCTCAAGTCCGGATTACCGTTATCGAACTCCGGAACTAATTCTTGTTAGATTAGATTGAAAAGGGAAGACGGCTCAGTGTTGTACCTCCGATCTTTCACGGACCAAAATATGCTGGTTAAGGGTGTGACAGCGGTGCTACCTTAACCGCATATCGCTTCTCGGATACCTAGCCAGCCAACCTCGAGCCAATCGAACGCCTCCCTTCGTCGAGCCGCATTGCATCAGTGTTAAACTGACGCTCCGACGATATTCTTCCGGTTCTTCCACGTTCTCGCGCGCCATAAACAAGCGTCCCCGATTCCAAGCGCCGCGGGATCGATAATTCAAAATATTACTCGTGTTTCCGATCCATTTCATTGCGCCTGAAGTTACGGATTCAAAAATTTTTATTCGATGATCGATAGTGATTGTTCTTGTAGGTAGATTGACATTTCTAGCATTTCTTCCGATGCTGTGTGTTCGGCGCAGAATATTACGTGCAAATCGCGATTTTCACGATTTATATCGGAGCTCGGCAACGATTATTCGGTATGATGACGGAGACAAGTATGAAGCTTTGAAAGAATTGCGGATTATCACAGTGAATTAAGTGAATAAGCTCTTGCTTGCACGAAGCCAGGTGTTTAAAGCTCACTCGTCTGGCATTTGTGATGATAATCTCTTGCGTGAATACTCAAACATCAGCGAATTGCTCGGAAGACAATAGGGAGTAACAACTCGATCGGGAAGAGTTTCACCAACTTTAGTGGCGATGCTCTCGGAAATGTGGAACAACGTGATTCGAAAGATCTACTTTCATCCACCAGCTGGATCGGATTGACGAAATGGATGTACGGGAAATTTTGACGTAACTTATCCCCCTTGGGCAGATCTCCTATCATCAATTTATTATATCTTCATCAATCAATTCTCGGTCAACTGCACGCGGTTAAATGGCAGAGAATTTATAATAAATAATTTGAAACGCTTCTGTACTAGACGTATCAGCAAACAATCGCTTCCTATTCTTCTTCAGTGTATCTTGTAAGAGATGTGAAAGGCTCATATAGCATCACGTTTTACGTGCTCTATAAGTGTATTTTATTCGCAATGCAATTTAGCACAAACAATATTGAGCTGATAGCAACGTTACACTATGTATGCCTGCGATAATGTTACTGGAACGTTCGTCGTGAGGTACATAAACGACATACTGATGGAAAATTTTCTGTTATTTCTCTGAAACGTGACATATAAAATACTTTATCGAACCATGTTAAATTTATATCGTATAATACGATGGAGACTTCTTTTTCGACAGATAGTATTAGATGTGGGAAAAGTTCGTGGCGTTTTTCCCGTTACATCTAACGGGAAAAACGCCACGAACTTTTTCCCACCTAATATTTTATGAAATATTTCACTCTACGTGATGATTTGGAGTGAAAAAATGTGAAAGAAATGATCTTATTTCAAAATTTTAATATTGCCTGTCGCAGGTGCTGTCCCTCGGAGCAGACATTCTCCCGGCGTACAAATTACAATCTCCCAGAATCCATAAGTGGACTATATTACACTACTCGCCGTTCAAGGCAGTCTGGGATTGGATTATATTATTACTCGTGATGTACACCGCCATATTTACGCCGTATGTCGCCGCCTTTGTTCTATCGGATCCGGATTACAACACCAGAAAGAACAAGAAGTACAGTGATGACCCCATCGTTATTATAGACTTTATAGGTGAGTCATTATATCAAAATTGATTATTTTATTTTTAGTCTAAAATTGTGCGATTAATAATATTCCAAAATAATTTAAGAATATTAATCAGGACGTTGGTTATTATTACAAGTGCAATTATCACAGTAACCATAAGATATCTTTTGTCGGTCAATTTAATAGTGAGATGGTTTAATAATTGCCATATCTCTCTCTCTCTCTCTCTCTCTCTCTCTCTCTCTCTTTCTTTCTTTTTCTCTCTCTCTCTCTCAACATTTCGAGACTTGAATGAAATTTATAATAGAAGTAATTAAAGTATAAAAACGTTGAGACTATTGCAAATTATAATAATAGTGATAACAATTAGCTTTAATGTCGATTAATTTTATTAGTGATATGGTTAATAATTGCCATAGCTTTTCGGGACTAGAGATAGATTTTATAATAGATAGATTTTATATTTAAAATAAGGACATGCCTATTACAAGTGCAATTATGATAGTAGCGGTAATAGTTTTTATTTTTTAATAGTGAGAGATCGTTTAATACATGACTCAGCTTAACTTTTTAAAATTAGAGTGAAATTCTATAATAGAAATAGGTAAAATAAAGACGTTGAGAGATTATTACAAAAGATTATTACATTTGCAATTATAATATAATAATAATAGTGATAATACACTGGAATCTCATAATAGCGAATCTCGAAATAGTGCGAAAAATCCTTTCCGTGAGTAACATGAGTGAGGAGTAGTAATATCCACTAAAGTCTTAAATTTTATTGTTTTGAAGTGAGAGGGCATCTTCATTATAGTGTTTAGACTCTGCGCGCTATTACGAGGTTTCATAATTTTTATTTTCGGTTAATTTAATAATAAGATGACTTAATAATTGCTTTAAGTTCAACTTTTCAGTGAGTGAAATTAGAATTTCACTAGAACGAAATTCTATTAATTGAAATAAGCAAAATATTATACATACAAAAGCTATTTAAGAGATAAAACTGACTTTTAGAATATTGTTATAATTGTTATATTATTAATAAGTTGAATTTGTATTGACACTCGAGTAGCACTGTATGATGTTTCATACAATGTAGGATAACACGTGTCATGACTGTGACAATAGAACGGAAAAAGAGATAATAGTACGAGAATAGAACAAATGGAGAAGAAATCGGAGAAATGTTCAAATGAACAGTTCTGAAGATGTTATGTCTGATATTATTTCGCTTCAAAGATCGGCTTTTATTGAAACTTTGAAAAATGTAACACTCGATATCACCGAAATATAGAAATAAAATAAAAATTAATGATGGTTTCCTTTGATAAAAGTGAGATATATGATAGACATTATATGACAGTAATCTATATATTACAGTAATCGTATATTAGGTATGGGAATAAGGTTCCGCTCAGAGAAGAGAAATATCGTTAGTAGCACTGCTTGTGTGTTTGATAAAACGACAATACATGTATTTGAAAGATATGTGTTCAAGATTTTGAGCTCAGTAGTTGGCATTCGAAGCGATTTGTTTAAACCAAGCTTTAAAACAAAAAAGGCCGGAATGAGACAATAGGCACGATAAGCTGATTCTGCTATATGACAACGCTAGGCTACACGTTGCAAAACCGAGAAATACTTGGAGAAGTGGAAAATTCTGTCCCACCCGCCGTATTCATCGGACATTATTCCTTCAGATTTTCATTTGTTCCGATCCATGAAATCGGCTCTTTCTGGAGAGCGATTCAATTCTTATGAAGATATGAAAAAATGGCTTGGATCGATTCCAAAGAACCAGATTTCTTTTTTCAAAAAATCCGTTTATTATCTGAATGGTGGGAGCTAGTTGTCGCTTCCGATAGAGTATACTTTGAACGAACTCACTTTATATTGTTTTGTTTAGTAAATATTAAATAAATACAATAATACATCTTAAATACATATTTTTCATTAAAAAAGAGCGGAAACTTATTCTCATACCCAGTATAAGCAAAGAATGGAAGGAACTCGTTACTTGTAAGTAACGAAGTTATCTATTCGGTAACTTTATTTGTAACTGCGTTACATTTTTTTGATAACAGTAATGAATTTTACAGTTATTTTTATCGTTACTTTGCACATGATTAGATATGGTTCAGTTAGAACAAGCCTCTCATAGCGCTTGAGACTAGAAAGTCCTTGCTCATACAACACAAAAACATTACAGCAACATTGCAAAACTATTTTACTGCAAAATTGCAACATTGTAAATATTTTAGCAACATTGCAGCAATGTTAAAATGCTCGTTTCAGAAATATTATATACGTAATGTTGCAGCAATATTAAAACATAATATACATATATGCAACATTAGATTTTACACACAATAGAGAAATACTTGCAGCAATATTGCAGAAACATTGTAATAATGCAGTAAAATTGCAGCAACCTTGTTATAATATTACATTGTTAATGCAATATTTGTTATAATATTTTGTATAAATTTAAATATAAAAAAATTAGAAATTAGAAAATAGGAGTTAAATGTAACATACAATAGATACAAATAAAATATGATTTCATAATTTTGATTTAATAATTAATTATGTCTATATTTTATATGTCTTATATCTTATGATTGTGTCCATTGTGCGTTATATTTAATCCTTATTTCTAATTGTTTTATATCTATAAATTATAGGCATAATTCTTATAAATTATAGACATTGAGTACGTTTACACCCTTATGTTTTCTAATTTTTAAAACTTAAAAAGAAAAAGACGAAAAATAAGTTGGACTGGAGTTAAAAGTAATCTACATTAGTGGAAATCGGCTTTAATCGGGTTTAATACATTCTTAGTAAGAAACTATCCAGTCATTCCATTCTTTCGAAAAATATAGCTATGATTGGTCAGTCTCATAACATACAGATGTTATCCGATTAAGTGTGCTGTGTGAACATGATTCATTAATTCTTATTCTTCCATTATATATAGATTCTTATTTTATTAGGTTATAAATAAATCAATATATACAAGTCTTAACACTCAAAGCGAGCTTTCCAGCAGAGGCACAAATCGACACAAGAATCATTTTGTCTTTGTTTCTTACTGATTGTCGAATAAGAACAGAATGACTCTTGTGTCAATTATTTATGTCTCTTGCTGAAAATATTTTTAAAATAATACTGCAACATTGCTAAAATAATATTGCAAAAAGAAGTCTTCGCAATGTCTCTACAACATTGTATTACAATATGCAACATTGAAATATTACAGCAATGTTGCTACAAGTTTCTGTGCTGTATGGAAAAGTAACAAAGAATTACTTTCTCAAGTAACGAATGGTCGGTAATTGCACGAGTTACTTTTAAAAATCAATAAATAGTAACTTGTTACTTTTAAAAAGTAACTTTTCATTCCCTGTATATGAGAAATATAATCTATCTATATGATAGAATATATTCTATAATTATAAAAAATATTAGAAAGTTATTGATTTCTTTTGAATATATCAATTTATTTATATTTTTTTAGTTGATGTCACATTCATCGTGGACATCATCATAAATTTTCGCACGACATTCGTCAACAGCAACGATGAGGTGGTCTCTCACCCTGGTAAAATTGCCGTCCATTACCTGAAGGGTTGGTTCATCATCGATTTGGTAGCTGCCATTCCCTTCGACCTCCTACTTGTCGGCTCGGACACTGATGAGGTAAGTCTCGTCGCACGCTTTGTATTATCTTAGATTATCTTTCTACCAAGTCGAATCTGGTGTTCAAGAGATCACATTATCTCGATTATATTAAAACTATCATTTATAAATTCTTTAAAGTTATGGAAATGAAATTGTATAAAAAATTTGTACTTCATATTTTTAATCGATTACATTATGTGTATACATATCCTTAAATTCAAACAAATCAGAAACAAAGAAGATAGAATGTAAAAAAAAACGGATTCGTGAACGCCAGATTATCAGACAGAACTTTCTAGAATGTCGGTGTTAGCTGGTAAATATGATTAGGATGACATGCCGAGTCCAAGTTACGTGCCCATAGATGTGACTTTACCGAACTGGTGCTTAGTTCGTTTCTCCCATTTTTCTCGGTGTTGAATGATTTCGTTTTTTTTTGTCGAGAGTTAGTCGAGTCGTCGTATTAATGTGCACACAATGTATACGTACAGGCGGCGAGATGTTCTAAGATGGCTTCTCGCTGTCTGGAACGATTTTACACAACGTTGAACGTATGCTATACGTGCGTCATGGATCAATCATATAGTGAGGCTCGATTATCTATTTCTACATTCAAATTTGTGTGAACAGACAGAATTATAGCTTAACTCACCGATAAGTAATTATGCCACGTTTAGTGCCAATTATGTCAATCATAAAGTTGCGTATTACGAGATGCGACGTGCGTAACTTGATATAGATGAACAATCCTTTTGTCTTGAATTGACTCGTATCTGTACGCACACGTATGCATACATTCTTCATAAATATGTAAGTAAATATAGTTTGTCGCTGTGAAAACTTCTGCTCTGATTGTCAAAGTATTAGACTATACATATATCAGGTTTTCGTCAAAGTTTTTTTCTACTTTTTTATCATTTCTTTTTTTGTTCGTTTAAGTGATTCTTTTGGATTTTCTCTTATGAGTTTCCTATGAAACTTTTCTTACAAGGTCATTATTTATCTCTCTCTCTCTTTCTTTCTCTCTCTCTCTCTCTTTTTCTTTTTTCTCTCCCCTTGATTTGTGTGAACGATACCGGTGGGTAATGAAAGTAGTCTATATAGAGAAAGAACGGTGAACATAAATAACTCTTCCTGTAATTAATTTAATTTATCGCTGTAAGAGAGACCAAAATACCATTTGCATCCCCGATTGACTAGTTTCCATAACAAAGTAATTAATATAAAGTCATCCATCTCGACAATTTGTTTCAGAAGTGAAACAAATCTAGAATGCGTATGAATTTCTTACTCCTATTTTAAGCGGAACACTTAATCATAATAACGATCTGAAAAGTGAAATTAATAAATCATCCTCATAATGTGAAAAGAACAAATTTTAACCTTAGTTTAACATTTTCGTAGCTCGGCTTGGACAAGGACGAGGTTAGTTAACACATAATCTACACAAGAGATCCTCACTAACGTGTCTTTTCTTTCGTTATTACTTAATAAAGATTACAATCCACACCGTTTTCACACACGATTTCACCAAATGATTAAAATCACCACCGCAATCACGAGTTTTTTCTATTAATTTCTTCTCTTTCTCTCTCTTTCTCTCTCTCTCTATCACTCTACTCCCTCTTTCTCTTTTTCTCATGTACAAACCGCTTAAACACATATTACACATCTTAAATACTTTCAGCACCGTCTCTCTTGCAATATCAACCATCCCTTCTCGGCGATATCATCTCGACGATCAAGAATCTTCACGCGACTCGCCACACGTACCAAACACCTCACTCGATCACTGCAATCTTATGCCCATCTTATGCCGAGGAAGTTTGAATAAAGTTGATGGCAAATCGTTGCTCAAGTTTCCTTCAATAAATTCTTATTTTCTTCAGTTTTCAAAGATATAATAGCTGTCATGCGAGAAGGCAGGATTTTCATCAACTCTATTCTCACATGTACGATATACTAAAATTACTAAAGTGCATGTTTCTTTTCTTTCTGGAATACTGTATGAAATCATAATGATTCGCTTTTTATTAACTCGCCATCGTGCAAGATTTGTAAAATTTACACCGTTTATGTATACAAAGCGCATTGCGGCTTGTATGTTTGTATCATTGCGCGTTCTCGCAAAATCGATAATATATTAGAATTTGGATTTTACTATAACTGATAAGTGGACGCACGTTTATGCAAATTCTCGAAATTTATATAAGATTGAACATAAAAGACTGAATTAATATTCAGTTATGTAAAAGTAAAAAACTCCGATCTCGCGTATTGGCACAAGTGCGTGTTTAGTTTTCAGTTGCAGTAAAAAATTTGAATTCTAACAATCAGGGTTGCTACAGATCTGAAACCGGAAAAACCGAGAAAAATCAGGGAAATTGAAATTGGTCATGAAAAATCAGGGAAAAATATAAAAGAGACTGGAATTTTGAACTTTGCTCACAATTCCCTTAAATTGCTCCTATTTCAAATAATTTTTATAATTGTTTAAATATTGTATCTGATATTTATTGTCAAATTCATTCAAAACTCATACACTTTAAATTATTTTAAAAAAATAATTAAAATTTATATTTTATTCGATAATTTTATACGATCGCCCTTTTTCGTCATAATTATATTCTTTTTTTTTAATATTAATTTATTTTTTGTTGAATTTGCCCCCAAAATTTGATTATACTTCTTTTGTGTTTTTAATAATATAAGTTAGCTTTCTTGCAATCCTTGATTCTAAATAAAATATTAAAATTTTTATATTAAATTTTTTTATATATTTTATAATGTTAAAATTTTTACATATTTTATATTGATCATAAAAATTGCCCATTTTATCTAGAAAACCTGGAAAAACCAAGGAATTTTACAGTTCATTTTCTGTAGCAACCCTAAATTTGAAAATTTTTACTATCAATTGTTATCATCGTTGATTTATCGTATGAAATAAAAGCAATTTCGTGTTATCAATATCTGATGAAAATTATAGTTTTCATTTATTCTTTTATTCTTTTATTAGATATTTTCTAGGCACCAGATATGACACTTCGAATCACGTATATTGAGCGCACGACTACGATGAGATATGCGACGAGTACTTTATTTATATATGATGTTTTCTTGCATCCAGCTTGGCGAATTTGATTTCTAGCAAGTAAATTAACATTAAGCTTATTTTACTTGCTCAAATATAACAAGTCAATCTCTTTTTAAAGTTGCAGAATGAATATAATCGCTTATAATCGATCATATTTCTTAGTTTTGTCTGATCCGTTTTTGTCGGATTCACGGGCAAGCATTTGAATATTACACGACATACACGCTTTCGTTAATTCATCAATTTTAAACAGTACACATATCTAAGTATTTTTTATTAATCATAATTTTATGAAATATTAACAGATTTGGAAGGGTAATTGAAAACGTTTTCACAAGTGAGAAAATAAGTTGAATCATTTTTTTTGGGGATTGAAATAAAATTTCATAAAATATGAATTGATCACACACACCCCCCACACACACACACACACACACACACACACACACACACACACACACACACACACACGCACGCACGCACGCACACGCGCGCACACACACACACACACACACACACACACGCGCACACACACGCACACACGCACACACGCACGCACGCACGCACGCACGCACGCACGCACGCACGCACGCACGCATACACATACAATCTGTTACAAACTGTACACGAGTAAATATAATCGTGCATATAATCGTGAATGATAACATATGATGAGAATACTTCGATTGGAAATATCTCATCGCGATTTCGTCAGCAACTGCGCGTATATGCTTCAGCTATTTCTTCTCTTTCGATTTTATTCCAATATTCTGTTGGTCCTATCGTTCTGTTCTCGAACTTCTTTTATATCTTATTACATCTCTGTTGTAAACTATACAAGATCGTGATTATACTCAATCCAAAAAAACGAGGTTTTTAACCGATGGGTTTTTCCCGGTTAATGTGTGTGTGTGTGTGTGTGTGTGTGTGTGTGTGTGTGTGTGTGTGTGTGTGTGTGTGTGTG
>Ga0157364_1003973_pt1 | contig 14579 bp, 12 predicted proteins | sample AttsexASBM2_FD_111476 | JGI IMG/M metagenome (GOLD analysis project Ga0157364, IMG submission 111476) | Fungus gardens microbial communities from leaf cutter ant in Ribeirão Preto, State of São Paulo, Brazil - Atta sexdens ASBM2 | ecosystem: Host-associated > Fungi > Mycelium > Unclassified ... | reverse complement strand
TAGTGTGTGTGTGTGTGTGTGTGTGTGTGTGTGTGTGTGTGTGTGTGTGTGTGTGTGTGTGTGTGTGTGTGTGTGTGTGTGTGTGTGTGTGTGTGCGCGCGCGCGCGTGCGCGTGCGCGCGCGCGTTTAAATCTTATTGATCACTTAGTATTGATCGATGTATATTTTGATTTGCAGATATGTCTCTTATATATCTTGTCACAACACATGATAATGAGATAAAAAAATTGATAAAAAAATGAGATAAAAATTAAAAGAATTTAAAAGTAAACTAGATTTTTGTTTAATGAATTAGGAGAAACCACATATTTCCCTGGAAGAGAGTCATTAAAAGACCTACAAGATTTTCCTCACTTTCAGTTCAATCTGAACAAGAGTTACATGCTTTGGAAATATTTTTGTCAAAAAATGACAATTTTCCAGCGGCAGTTTTTCTTATCAAGTAAAAGTAAAATTGTTTCAAAATTCTTGAATGATCCACAGCTATCAGGTGTATAAGCTTACTTAACATTAACCAGTGCACATCATCAGCAATTTCATACAATAACATACATTTTTTCTTTTGTAATCATGTCTAGTTTTTTGCTAAAAAAAAAGCATATGCGGGAAGCTTTTTTCTCTTTCAATTTGAAGAAATTGGCTGCCGAATCGCATCGAATGCTTGTGGAGGCCTATGGCGACAATGCTTTATCGGAAACAACGTGCAGAGATTGGTTTTGCCAATTCAATGACGACAATTTTGACCTGAGTGACAAGAAGCGTGAAAATCGGCCCAGGAAGGTTGAGGACTGTCAATTGCAGGCTCTTTTGGACGAGGACGATCGCAAAAAATGCTTGCCGAGCAATTGAATGTTTCTCAAGCAGCCATTTCCATGCGGTCCCATGGGAAAGGTTCAAAAGATCGGAAAATGGGTGCCGCATGAACTAAACGATAGGCAGATGGAGCGACGCCAAACACATGCCAAATTCTGCTTGCCAGACAAAAAAGAAAGTCGTTCCTGCATCGGATTTTGACAGGCGATAAAAAGTGGATCTATTTTCAAAATCCTAAACGCAAGAAATCTTGGGTTGATCCCGCCCAACCATCAACATCTTCCTCAAGACCAAATCGCTTCGGACGGAAAATGGATCGGACGATGCTGTGCGTTTGGTGGGATCAGGAGGATGTCATCTACTACGAACTATTAAAACCTGGTGAAACTGTTAATACTCACCGCTACCATCAACAACTGATTAAATTGCACCGTGCTCTGCGTGAAAAAAGGCCGTATTATCGAAAAAACATGACAAGCTGATTTTTCTCCACGACAATGTACCATCGCACACGTCAACAATGGTCTAAAATTACTTGGAGACACTCAACTGGAAAGTGCTACCCCATCCCGCTTATTCACCAGACCTGGCACCTTCTGACTATCACATTTTCGTCGATGGGCCACGCGCTCGCTGAGCGGCATTTCGATTTTTACGAAGACGTCCGAAAATGGATTGATGAGTAGTTTGCCTCGAAAGATAAGGAATTTTTTTGGCGTGGTATACACAAATTGCCCGAAAGATGGAAAAATTGTATAGTTAGCGAGGGCAAGTACTTTGAATAAATTTATTTTTGCTTCCTAGGAAAAAAAAAATGTGTTTTTCTGACTAAAAAACAGCGGATTTAAGCTTATATACCTATTATTGAAACCTATACATTGAACCTATATATTGAATCATGACATCAGAAGCGAGAAATGTGTTAATTTATATTATGTGCCATTTATAAAAAAAAGAATTTGGATAAAACAAAATGATGAGATCGCTTTAAAACAAAAGTAAAAATGGGTGAAAACTATCCTTATCCACCTAACAGTCAGTAAATAATCATAAAAGATGATAAAAGGCACTTAATGCGCATGCGTAGCCTATTTTCACCTCCATGTGCCTTTTACTGATTATTTATTGATTGTTAGGCTAAGTTCACAAACTTGCGTTAAGAAACAGTAAGTCATAAAGCCTTAAGAAATTGATTCAATCAGTTGAATATGAGAAAACTAATTGACTATAGTTAATTTCTTATAGTTTTATTGCTTAGGTCTCTTAAAGCAAGGTTGTGAATTGAGCATTAAAGAGTTAAGGATAACTTTCATCCATTTTTGCAATTGTTTTAAAGCGTTTTTATCATTTCGTTTTATCCAAATTGTCTTTTTTTTTTACGAATGGTAACACAAATTAACGTCTTATTTCTCGCTTTTAATGTCATGATTCAGTATGGCTGTGGTGAATACTTAAATAAATTAATTTCTTATTTCCTTTTGCAGAGTATGTATCTTGGAAGATTTGTAGACAAAAATAGTCTGGACACTTGAGGAACTCAGGAAACTATTACGAAATGTTATTAATAACAGCTTTTAAAGAAACAAAAAGTTGAGGCATTGAAGACATGAGAACTTATTCTAGATGACCTAAAAACACTTAAGGTATTTTCAGGTATTTTTTTTAATTAAAGAAGGTATTATATTTTTATTATATATCTTATTGTTCTATTTAAAGGACTTTGTTAGTATAATTTGAAGATAGTAAAAACCTAAATATGATTAATATAGAAGAACTAGAATGCAATTATAAAAATAATAATTTAGTATTGGTATAACCTAATGTACTTGGTTTAGAACATAAAATATTTTATAATTTTAATTTTTAAATTCGTATAACAAATCAAACCAATCCTTATAAATCAAAGAATTGGAAAGGAGGGCAGTAGGAGTCAAGCGCAAAAGACGTCGTGCAAATAATACAGTATCGTTCGTACGCCGTGAGTCTCTCTGGCGTGTTTACTTTCCAACTTTCAGGTTGGAATTGATTAATGCTTTAATGATACATTTTTTCATTTGTTATCTCGGAAAATTACTAACTAAAAAACAAAAAGTGGCTCACTGTGTTTGATACTGAGTGGCCAACATTATTAGGAGCCAATTCTTGAATTATTTTTATATATATTGTAACGATCTGTGAACATAGTGAGCGTCCTTATATTTGCTGGATAATTAATTATAATATTAAATTGTTTGATAAATTTTCATATTCTATTTTATGATATTTCCTAATTTCTTTTTTTTCCTTTTTCTTTCACTCTTTTTGGTTTTAATTCCAACATTTAAATTCTCAATATAGGAGAGTTCACCATGACAGGATAATTTTTATTTATAATTTTTGTATATGTTGGTTTATGTTGTCTCTGAGGAAGGCTCAAAGTGAGCCGAAACATGTAAGCACGTTTTAATGAATAAAGAAATTTTACACTTCATAAATATATAATATTATTTGCGCGATGTCTTTTGCGCTTGACTCCTACTGCCCATATCCTTTCCAGTTCTTTAATTTTTAAATTTTTATACTATTTTTGTTTTTCAAAAGAGTTTGTCTTGACATTTTTTCATACTGAATAAAATTGTATTCATTTGTTAAAATTTCTATCAGTGAGATTTTTTTTATTTTGAATATTTAGAAAGAAAATTGACTTCATAAAAATCTAATTTTTTTTGTTATAAAAATAATTTTTATAAAGAAAAATGTTAACAATAACTAGTGTCTTTAAAAGTTCTAAATCTGAAATGGTTTTTGTTACTTTTAATATAATTGATTTATTTTCAATGTTTAAATGCGCTACAATAGTAATAACATTTTGTAATAACATTTTGAACATGCGGAAGAAATCGCTGAACTGTTACAAAATTGGCTATGCTTCATGGCACACACAAATGAATGCGATTATTCGTCACAAAAAGTGAAAAACTGACTCATTACAAGACATAAAACAGACCAGCAGGACTCAAACGAATAAAATTATTAGTTATTTATAGAGATTGCATAATAAGGCTTTGTTCCAATATTCATTGCCAATATTTGAAAATCTATAATATATCACGTGCACTTTTTAGCATTGACAATGAATATCCGAACGCAGCCAAAATGCTATTGTTGGATGTGTACAATAGCTGAAAAAAATGTATAATTTATAATTAAAATTCCAAAAAATTTATTTTTTTTTAAATAAAATTTTTTTTTTTTTAATATGTTAAAGCTGTCTTAAATGTTTTTTGTCACTTTTAATAATTTCACTTCGAATGTAATCACTTTTAATGTAATTGATTCATTTAGTAAATAATATTTAGGTATTGTACATTATTGTTTATGATTTTGTATTTTGAAACATTTACTTTGATTGAAAAATTTATATATTATCAAAAGTTTAAAATTTAAAGTGCAAAGTGATAAACTCTTTAGATCTGTCACCTTGCTTACATTTTTTTACACTCAACATCTTTTCTTTCTCTCTTTGTATATATATCTATCTCAGTTAAGTATAAAAAAGTGTAAAAAAAGTGGAAGTAAGGTTTATTATTATTATTTTGTATTTATATGTTATTATTTTGTATATTATTTGTATTTTAAATTGTAAATAATTGATATTTTTTAAATAAAATTAACTACAAATCTATTAAATCATTTTTATAAAATCATTTTTATTAGTAAATTTTTTATATTACATTAAGGACAATTTTATCAACCACAGTTATGCCACACAAAAAAACTTAAGGCAGTAAGAAGAAGGACGTAAGCAGTAAAGAAATCAACATGTTCGATTGACTACTGCTTACGTTATGGTCTTACGGACTCTGTGATTGGTCAATTCACTTAATGTTTACGTTTTACTGCTTAAGTATTTTGTGTGCTATGTCCTTGAAACTAATCAATAGTTAAAGTTAGCAAGATTTCAAAATAAAAATTTTAGCTATTTTCTATAAATGTTAGTTTATTTTAATCTCAGTTTAACTAACTCTTCATATTTTTCTAGTTCTAAAGATAAAAAAGATGAAGAGTAAATTAAATTAAGATTAAAATTAATTTATATTGATAAAAACAGACACTTGTCATAATTTGTACACCCTATTAATTTTAATTGTCAATTTATAGTCTTTGTGATTTATAAAATTTGGCTCTTAATTATTTACAGACATGACCAATAATTTTCGATGTCGAATCCACGTCGAAATCATTAATTCAACATCGAATCAATGTCGATTTGATGTTGATTCGATGAATGATCGAAAATGTGACCGCTCGAAATCGATGTGAAGATATCAAATTTCAATATCAAATCAGTATCAATTCGACATCGATTCGATGTGTCATTTCTTACTAAGCATTTACCTTTCATGTGCGAAGTACTTGATTATCATTTCAAATGTTTGTTTTAACGTGTGAAGCTCCATATACAAAAAAATATCAAGAACTCGAATGTAAGAGGCAAAGAGACTCACGAAAATCAAGCAAAGGAATGAAACACCTGTTACGTTAATTGTTCATCATTAATTCTTGAAAACGGGTGAAAAACTAAAATCATAAATGTATCATTGATGTATACACAAACACACACAAACGAAATTTCGATTTTTATGCACCTTTTTCATATAAAAACGCGCGTAAGCATATATGTGTGGGAATGAGGGTGGGGATGGAGTGAGAGTGGGATTGGGAGTAAAGGTGGTAAGAGTGATTGGCATATTGTTATTTAAAATCTCTAGATTTATTAGAAAAATTTGATTTTGAGACATTAATCAAATCAAACTTTAAATGGCTACATATGCCTTGAACTCTCCCATTGTTAAAAATAAGTAATACGGAAGTTAGAGATATTTCACTAATAATGTAATTCTCTTGTAGATTTGGATTTCATATATATTAGTGATGCTATATTTGTTATGCCATCCAGATCTATGATGCCTATTCAGATGTTTTAATAAATCCGATGAAGGACACATTGGTCAGATTTCCCAAAGAAGATCAATATCGAAATGCATGCAAATTCTGCACGAGAACGTATCAAGATCCTAACAGCATAAACGTCAATGTATCGACTTTGCTAAGTCAGGTCTTTAGAGTCGACTGTAAGTCGACTTTGTACAGACGTTCTTCTAATGTCGATTTTAGAACGTCTAATGCGTCTTTACGCTCACAAAATTGAAATCATTTCATCCTTATTGTTTAACTATATTATAGTCAAATAAAGACGAATGCTGTTCATGAGCGTTGTGAGCATGAATCGGATTACTGCCTATAAGAATAATATATAATCTATTTTTTAAAATAGTCGACTTGTCAAGAAGCCTGCACAAAATATTTATAGTAAGATGTCGCTGCAGTGTATGTACAGCATACAACAGTTAATAAATGGCGATTGCAGAAGAAATTTTGTCGCAACTGCGGTAGGGTGCAGACATGTCTGTCTCTCCCGTCCCAGTGTTGTCCCGCTCAGTGTGTCGCGTAAGTTTATAACTTGTGTGTGTAATTTTGTTCATGCCCTTTTGAGGACGTTTTTGTATTTTAGCTTGTTGTTCTCGTTGTTAGCAGGGCAAATAACACATGTAAGTCGAAATAATCCGAGGCACTATGACCTCGTTCTCCGGAGGAAGGGTGGAGATAAAGACAGTATCTCTTTTTCTCTTAATCCCCCGATTCTTACTTTAGAATCTCCCTCTCCCTCTGAATCCAGTACAATTTCATCTCCCATCTCCTCGCATAGTGAACAAATCTCACAAAAATTACTGCTGAATATGTATAAGGCAGCGGGTTTCATGATAACAAACTTTCATCTAAACAAAGACGTATCTAGTATAACGGTTGCGTCAGAAAATGCTGACAGGGACACAAAAACTTTGGAAGTCTAGCTAACGCAATCGCCCACGCGACCTTTAAGAATACAGATCCAACCCCAATGGATATTGATGAGCACAGGAGCACAAGAGAGGTTAAATGGCCGATGCGAAACTCTACAGAGGAAGGCTCTATTCAAAGCGTGCAAGAATCTCCCGCCAAGAAGTGCGCAAACGTAAGCAATTTCAGCACGACATCACACATGCAGGCAAGTTCTAATGTAGATGACAATACAAATCAGTCAAGTCAGAATACGAGTAACAGAATTACGCTATGGCACACGTGATATTGGCCTGTATGTAATATGTCTATTCTAATAATCGAGAATAACGTTATACATCCCACACTTATCAGCAGAATAATAGTTAAAGCCGGTATTCTCGATATTTTCGAAATTAAGAAAATTGGTAATGAAAAAATACTAGTAGCAATTAAAACTGCCACGGGAGCCAATCGTCTTGTGGAGAATTCTACTTTCGCCAAGCACAATCTAAGAGCTTTCATCCCAGCTTTCAAGGTTTTTAAGACCGGGGTTATACAAGATGTCCCCCAGCAACTTGAGTTAGACACATTCAAGGAGGCTCTGGAATCACGAAAGGCCAAAATAATAGATGTTTAGAGGTTAAATCGAAGGAGTGTTAAAGATGACCAAATCGAATACGTTCCGTCCAGAACAGTTCGTATTTGGAGGACAAATATTATCGCAAGAAGTATTTATCTTTAAGGTGAGGCACGAAATCCGTCCACATATCCCCATGTCAAGGATATGCCATCTCTGCTACAGAAATGGACCACGTAAGCGGTTCATGCAAAAATACTCCCAGATGTCTATACTGCGGCGAAAGTAGACATAGCGATACAGATAATCCGTGCCGCATGCAAGAAGAAGCCCCTAGGTGCATCAATTGTCAAAGCGAACATTGAGTCAACGACCGCACTTGCCCTATTATTGTCGAACAATGCACTATTGTTAGCATAGCAACTGTTGAAAATATCTCCATTGCTGATACCAAAAATCATGTAGAGAATGGATCCTCAACTTCGATTCTGCTGAAAAATAACAGCAATTTTCCTGCTCTTCCTCGCAATAGAGGAAGAACATTTGGAAACTCTAATAGGTTTGATCTTTTAGAGGAGCCAGAGGGAGAATCTCAAACTTATGTTGAGATACTAAAACCTCATTCTTGTCCGCAATTATCAAAAAATAGAAATGTTTCCCCGAAGGAGGGAGTAAAATAACTAACAACTAAATTAAAAGTAAAATAACTAAAAGTAAATTACTAAAAGTAAAATAACTAACAAATAAATTAAAATCTTCCAATGGAATAGCCTTGGAATTAGGCATAACCTCCCATCGTTGCTCTCTGTAGTAGCAAATTATGATATCCTTTGTATACAAGAGACTCTTCTTAAGAACAATAATAAATTTATCATCAAGGAATTCAACGCAGTCAAGACATAGTTCAACCGGGAGATTGAGACGTGTGCGTCATTATACGAGAAGACATAAAATTGAAATCGTCACCCTCAAGGACATTGATCATCCGTCGCAATTAAGCAGTTGCAATTAAAAACTTACAATCAAAATCCAATGTCAGAACACAGATCCTATAATTATTGTCAATATTTACAGGCATCCTGGACAAAACACCTCTATTTCTTTTTTCGAATCTCTACTTAATAAATTGCAGCATTACAAAAACAAACTATATCTTTCTAGGGGATTTTAACGCACACTACATCGCTTGGAGATCCAAAAATCAATTTACAACAGGAAGAAAACTCTATCGAATCATAGGAGATGATGACTTAATACTGCTCAATGGGAAAACACTTACCTTTTTGTGATCTTCTTCAACTATAACTTTGATTCTAGACCTGATTGGACACCTGGGTCTTCTCACTTAGCGCCTCTTTGGGAAATAAACATAGAATCTGATACTCTTGGAAGCGATCACTTCCTAGTGACCACAATTAGTATCCAGATTAGTCTTAAATCAAAATTCTGCTATAAATTACCTCTCACTAAAGAGAATACATAGAAGAGAACATAGAAACGAAGCTTGAAGACGATCAAAATCCAAACATGTATATAGTTAAACTCTAAAAGATTCTTTGACTCTAAAAGAATTTAGGAATGCACTTACATCTCGCAAAAACTCTGCTCCGGAATTAGATCAAATCAGTTACAAAATGTTAGAACAATTACCCATAGAGTACAAGAATTGTCTACTATCTATGTTCAATGAAATTTTTCTTCAAGGAATCTTTCCAAGTTGGAAGACTTCTTTGGTAGTACTCATACCTAAACCTGGCAATAAGACAGTTAGACCTATATCACTAATATCATGCGTATGCAAACTCATGGAACAAATTCTTTATCAGAGGCTAAGCTGGTTCATAGAATCCAGGCCGATCTTATCTGAAGCGCAGACGGGTTTCAGACCCTTTAGAGCCTGTAACTTTGACCACATTGATCACGGCAGTAAAATCTGGATTCCTGAATCAATCTATTACAATCGTAATATGGACATTGCGGGCACATTTGACAATCCATTCTCTTAGAAGATCTGAAGGAAATAGTCATTCCTGTCCACTTCAGAAAATTTGTTGAAAACTTGATCAGTGTGAGATATCTGAACTTCGTAATAGATAGCGAACTTCATGGTCTATATAACACACATAAAGACACGCCTCTATCTTAAGCCTTTACTATTCGATATCTACCTTAGAAATTTAGATCAATAGCTGCATTCAGATACTTGCTTCCTATAATATGCAGACGACATAGTGTTGTGTTCGAGGGTGTATTCGCATCGTAATCCAAACGATGCTATTGAATCCAGTTCTCCCTGAACAAAATGTATGTCTAAAATACAGGAACCTGGAAGTATCTCCCGCCAAATCCTCTTGGATTGACTTCATAGCAATGCAGTCAAGATTTTATCCAAATTATCCATCAACGGGATTTTACTTTTCTTTTAGACCTCCTTTATTCCTCTCTCTCTTCTTCTATGGCGCGCGGCTTATCATTGTGTGGCAGCAGGCGCCTGGAAGCAGGGGGGAGCAATCATTTGATAGAAACTCTAGTAGACTGGTAATCCCCTCACAATTTATAGCTAGTACCGCGAATTTCAGTGGTTTCAACCTTAGAGGTTATCTGGCCAACACACCAAGAAGAAGAAGAAGAAGGCGATTGCAGAAATAGCAGTCAGGAGTCTATTAATAATTAAAGAATAGAATTAATATTATAAGATTTATTATTAAAGATTTGGGAACATCAGTGCAATTATGGTAATGTATTTTTGTGTAAAATATTATTTATGTATTTAATTATTAATTAAAGACATTTTTAAAATTGGAATAACGCGTGTATAGTCAGAACCGAATTGTGTAGGTTAATTATTTATGATTAAATAACTAGAAAATCTGAAAATGCCCAAACAATTTTCTGAGTTGTCGAAACGTCAACAAAATCGACTTTATTACAATTCAAATCGTGAAATAGCCTCTCAGCCAGTTTTACTTTCAAATGTTGACGATAACCCAATCGACGGTCCATCATGTTCAACAGTCTTTGAATTTGATAAGCCTGAGATTGAAGCCTGCGATTGGCATGATAGAAATCAATTATTCGCAACATTCAGCTTTATCAAATAATTCGCAATATTCACATTTATTAGAAACTGATATTAGTGACAATGCCAGTAATTCATTATCAGGGACAAGCAGTAACGAATTTCAAATCAACCCGCAAGAAAATGTACATTTGCCTTTGATAGGTGAACTGTGCAATTGGGCAAATATATTTCAAATTAATCAAAATGCATTAACCTCATTATTACAAGTTCTTTCAAAACATGGGCATAACGATTTATCTCGCGAACACTTTTGAATCTCAAGATCAGATATTCATGATGATATTAAAACCTTTTCCAAAGGTCAATACGTTCACTACGGTTTATTAAAAGCACTTATATTAATCGGTAATTGTTTTCCTCATGCTTTCGATTATTGTGATGTAATTTATTTGGACTTAAACATTGATGGCTTACCAATTTCGAAAAACTCAAAGTTAATTAATAGTGATTAGTGTTAATTCAGTTTTTATATTGAAATTTCTTCATATCATTACAGGTGAATGCAGAGACTACATCCGTAAGAAACTGAAAAAATTGTCCAAACAAATGTATTGAAGCTTTATTAAAAGAGGAGAATGCAAGACGAAGGGATGAGACTGTAGCACAAGATCTGTTATCTCCATTGTCTCTAATGATGCTCAAATAGTTCTTGCAGTGAAAATCAGTTGGAAGTGAATACCGAGACTTGAGAAAACAATTTGTAAATATATTCATATTGTCATATTTATTAAATATTATATGTACTTTAAATGCTTGTGTCCGTTAGAAAAATTGTGTTTTCTCAGAAATTTACTCGCCATCTTATAACTTTTGAATTTCGTCATATTTAATTTCTCATGTATCATCAAGGATTTTTTTATTTATATGTATTAAATTTGATAATTTTATATTGAGCATTATTGAAAAGGATTTAATATAATATTAAAGTATGACATAATACAAATAGAGAATTAAGTGGCAAAATTGTTACATAACAAGATGTATGATAGTCGGTATCAAATTAACCATCGACTGAACTTGTTTTCAAACACGTATTTCATTTTCGCTGTCGTATGTACATTTCTTCCATTCATAATATTCCATTTGTGTATATTTTTTGTAACTATATTATAGGAACATATGATATGTCGAATCAGAGGTTTGACGGGTAAGCAGTTTATTAGAAATACTTTATCACAAATTATCTCTAATGAAGTAGCCACTCAAATATCATAGACAAGATCAGAAGAGTGTAAGCTTTAAATCCATATCCATATTCAAACTAATAATTGATAATACATTTATTCCATTATACTTACTTTCCCATAATAACAAGATTTAAAACATTTTTGTGAGATTGGAAACATAGTCTTTTGCATGCAATCTTCATGGCGTCCATGAAATTCATCATTAAATGTTATTTAAAAATATCGATGAGCTAAACATAATACTACATATCAAAACATAAAGACCTCTACAGCTTACAAATAATTTTAACAAGTGAATTACATAAATGAAAATTATATTCAAAATTAGATTGTAAGATGTCTACTGTTTTTGATATCAGATAAATGTCAATTAATACATCCTAGCCGTTTTAATACCTCATCGGCTAACAGATAATTTTGGAACGTATAGCTTGATTGCCCATACTAAGGCTATAATGCAGAGTCCTTTTGTCACTCTTTTATTCCTTTTCCCAGTCCCTTGTTCTTTCTCTTCTCCGCCGATGAGCTGAGAAGATTGAAGAGAGAAGATTGAAGATTGAGAACGTTGAAAGTTGAGAGAATAAAGAGTGGGAAAAGGATTAAAAATGGCGGATGCAAATACTTATAGTGCTCTAGCCATACTTTTACACTTGTTTGAAACGTGCAAGTTCTCATTGATTGATTATTTAAAAAGAAATTTGCATTGGCAAAAGTGGAAAAGTGTAATCAGAACAAACCTATTGCCTTATATTTATTGGTTTGTTTATGTTAAAATTCATGTTTATAAATATTATTTTATGTTTTTATTTTTATTAATGCAATTATTTTAATTATACATATTTCAGACTCTGTGATGAAACGGTTATCAGGTTCAATGTCTGCCGAATTAGAAGAAGTCACCAAAAAATGGTTCCGTCGCTCAGGTGACAGAATAAGAAGCGTTATAAAACAAAATAACCGTATTAGTATAAACAATAAAATGTAATAACATTCCTATATTAAAATCATTTTTTAATAAATATAAAAAATATAAAATATATAAATGTAACATGTTACATATAGTACAAATAATAAATATCTATATATTTAGAGTAATAATTTACTGATTTTTATAAATAATATATTTTATCTAATGTCTAATGATATTTTTCCTTGAGACTGCGCAGTAGTGTTTCCATAAGAGTATACTATTAAAATTATATATTATATTTGTATGGAGGCAGTACAAATTTGAAGACGTTCTTATGGAAACATTAGATAGATGCAATCCCAATGGAAAATGTAAGAAAAACATAACCTACCGATAGATTTTCTCGATTTAAATATTTCCGCCATTGCAAGGCGCATGCGCGCTACATCCTAAAATGTCTGTATGGTTGACTTAAAGTCTTTAAAGTGGGACATTATATAACTCAGAGACGTCTCCAAGTCATCTAAAGTCGACTTATGGACGTCCATTTTTCAGATGTCTAAAAGCTATAGTCAACTCAGAATTGACTTAGTGCTGTTAGGGGATCCTTGGATAATTTAAGATTGCAAAATGAGTGTTCATCGTAATAATGCTATGCAAAATCTAAATAAAAATAGTTTAAAAAGTGCTTCTCCATTTAATGTTTTCTTCATTTCAGGTACACTTTGAGCAATCCATTGTTGATATGATTTATAAGAATACACCAATAGTAGCAAGCGCTCACGGATCCGCTCCATAACAGTTAAGTCTGTTGAACGCGATCAATAAATCCGAATCCTCATACGGATTACGTACAGCGCTTTGACACTGAATACTAAAGCCCATGGCACAAACAAAAACGTAAGGCCATAAGATGTAATTAGTAAGGAAATCGTAAGATTGGATTCGCTACTGGCCTTACGGTCTCTACCATGATTGGGCAATTACTGATTACGTCTTATGGCTTTACGTTTTTATGGGCTTAATTGATGAAAAACGGGTGATGGGAATAATTTTTACTCGCACAATTGGCTTTTCACCAATTTGCGTTCGTGTCAGAGTTCCCCATATGAAGATCCGGGCTATAGCCAATAAAGTGTAAAAAGCAAAATCGGAACATATCGAAACGCGCGCGCATTTTCAAATGTGAAGTGTAAAACTGAAGCTATGGACCAGTTTTACCAACGCCAGTTACTTTATCCACTAATTAACTTTGAGTATTGCCAACTGTTAAACTGAAAACTCATTATCTCTAATCTAATTTCGAAAGTATGTACTTGTAAAAAATAGTCAAATCCATTTCAATATTTTATTTATTATTTCCTACACAACACTTTTCTTTACTATTGGGTATGGGAAAAAGTTCATGGCGTTTTTCCCGCTAGATGGCATTAAATGCTCAGCAGTCGGCACCTATTAATCGCATCGGCAACACTAGATTGCATCAGCAACACGTGTGTTTAAAAAGTGACATTTTAATCTTTGTTTTGAACCGAAAAAGATTAAAATCGGTGAAGTGGATCAATGAAGTGGAAAAGTTATTTTTTTTTGAAAATGGAAATAAATAAGGAAAAAATTCGCTTATTTTGCAGTATCACTACGATAAAGGCAAGAATGTTGCACAGGCTTGTGCAAAAAAATTTGCGCTATTTACGGTGAAGGTACTCTATCAAAATCAGTAACATGGAAATGATTCGCTCACTTTTGTGCTGGAAATTTCGATGTGAAAGATGAACCTCGCTCCGGTCGACCAATCACTGAAAAGTCCGATGAAATCATGGTAAAAAGCGTGATAAGCATGTGAGCACTGTGGAGATTGCCAGGGAACTAGACACCGACCACAAAACAGTTTTAAATCATTTATACAAAGCTGAATACAAAAAGAAGCTCGATGTTTAGGTTCCTCACGAGTTAAGTGTTAGGAACATGATGGACCGAATTAACATTTGTGATATGCTACTGAAACGAAATGAAATTGAGCCATTTCTGAAGAGAATGATAACTGGTGATGAAAAATGGATCACCTACGACAATTCAACTAGAAAAAGATCGTGGATAAAGAAAGGAGAGAAGGCGCAAGCAATCGCAAAACCTGGATTGACGAGGAAG
>Ga0157364_1003972_pt1 | contig 14579 bp, 12 predicted proteins | sample AttsexASBM2_FD_111476 | JGI IMG/M metagenome (GOLD analysis project Ga0157364, IMG submission 111476) | Fungus gardens microbial communities from leaf cutter ant in Ribeirão Preto, State of São Paulo, Brazil - Atta sexdens ASBM2 | ecosystem: Host-associated > Fungi > Mycelium > Unclassified ... | reverse complement strand
CCACCACCACCACCGCCGCCGATGTCAAAAGCGAGGGTACGGTGCGGTGGTCACGGACGGATTCAGGTTGTGCTTGGTCTCTCCTTCGAATCGTGGCTCCGCTTCGTAGTTCGCGTCCCGTGGCGCCGCTCGCACTGGCTCATAGCGGTGCTGATGGTGCTGATATACCGGGTGGCGCCAATTCGCTCCACGTAAGACACGTCAGTCTTCCTTTAAAAAAAGAAGAAAGAAGAAAAAGAAAGTAATCAAGTCTTAAATATAATTATCAGAAACTGCGTGATCTTTTCCATCTTTTTCTTCATAAAACTGAATTCTTCTTCTGTTATTTTTTTTTTCCGCTACTTTAAAAGTTCTATGTACAGATATGATTCATATCGAATGAGGATGAATCATACCCTCGTAACAGTCCTTCGCACGCGGAGACGAGCGAAACATGATTCTGGCAGATAGTGTATAGCGTTTATCTCAAATCTGGCAGCAGAAGTGATAACGAGCAATAATTATTGTCGCTTGCGTATACCCAGCAATATATAATATTTTAGTTCTCAAATAAAAATTGCTTCCCAGCAAACGAAAATAGATTGAAATGAATTGAAATGGATTCAGATTTTCAGAAATATTGATTCACGAATGTTAAAATGAATGCTTTTCAATCCTGAGTGCATTTTTATTCATTTATAGCAATTGTATGCATATCTCTATGCGTTTCAATCTAAAAATAATATTAGCTTTTTCTATGCACAATTGTGAATATTGTTCAATTCAAATATTGTTCAATTTTGAATAGGAAATGCAATTTTTCCATCCAATTGCATTCAATTGAATCTAATCGAATCCAATTGAATCCAATTAAATCCAAAAAAGTATTCGCTATTTAAAATATGCATTCGGATAGAAAAAAAATTCAATCCATTTTAATTTATTCTCGTTTGCTGGGTTATGTCTTCTCGTTTATGGACACGGAAGACGAAATGATAAAAGTAATATGTTGTTACGTTATTTAATATAAAAGTAATTTAGATAAAAGTAATATTAACGTTATATGTATATACATATTATTATAATAATATACCCAGCAAACAAGAATGGATTAAAATGGATTGAAATTTTTTTCTCTCTGAATGCGTATTTTAAATAGCGAATACTTTTTTTGGATTTAATTGGATTCAATTGGATTTAATTGGATGCAATTGGATTAAAAAATTGCTTTTCCTATTCAAAATTTTGAATTCACAATGCATAGAAAAAGCTAATATTATTTTTAGATTGAAATAGAGCTATGCTTCATGTAATTTCTATAAATGAATAAAATGCATTCAGGATTGAAAAACATTTATTTTAACATTCGTAAATCAATATTTCTGAAAATCTGAATCTATTTCAATTCATTTCAATCCATTCTCATTTGCTAAGTTAACTAAAAAATTATAACATTGATGTAATTAATAAGTTTGCAAATGCCACCCGATATATTTTTGTCAAAATCTTCGCATGAAAAAAATCACATAACAGCAATGTAAATAACACTTTATACCATGATAAATGATCATTTATTATAGACTGAAGTTAGCGTAGAATCACAGAGTGTTATCGATCACTCGAATTTTCTCGTTCACAAATCGGTAATGGAACAAAATCGATGGACATGTTTAATTACTCTTGTGCAAATGATTGGAGAAAAAATCGTTATTTCGGCGAAGACAGCGCGAAAGGTATTTTATAAATGTAATTTGGATCATAAGAGGCAATGATGATCTAGAAGAATTGTTCCTATATGTTCCTTGTCTCTCTTCAAATTAAATCCTTTTAATCCGCTCGCAACATCTCGCGAACGAATAGCGCTAATTCCACACTGCATTTGAATTTTCAGTATCCGCTGATATTCGCATGCTAAACAACGTCGTCTCAAAATTGTAGACGATATTTTTCGTTTGATCTACTATAAGACGTCGGAATTCCGATTGAAAATGGCAGACGATCCGAATCGTGACATCTTGCCTGTAAAAGAAGGCTCCTACATGGACACGGTTATCAGTGCTATAGGTTCGTATCCATTTGTATCTGCCATATATAATAATTTCAGTTGGATAATTTGCAGCCAACTATGTTCGATATTCCTATGATTTGCAACCTTATTTTCTATACAGCGCGCGCAAACATAAATTTCTTCCTACGTCATGTTCCAAAATTGAAATCAATATTGTTATACATATCTATTATATATACTATTTTTTTATTATTGCATGTCATGATATGCAAAGTGCGTGAATAACATTTTGAATATTGGAAGATCCTAGAGAACGTCATCTCGTTTGCAAACTCGATCGCTATCAACTGGAGGATAAATATCTACGTTTACTTGATGAAATGAGCAATCTGAAGAAATTATCCAATTGTCAGGAGGATAAGATCAAGCGGCTCGGAACGAAGCTGATTAGACTGGCTGGTAGTCCAAGATTGTGTGGATTAACGTTAGATATCGTCAATGATAGGAATAGAATGGCTGCTCTCGAGCTTGAAAATAGCAAGGTAAACTAATAATTGGATTCTACTTAATTGGATCTTCTACTAAAAAAAATAATGTAAATATTCTATTGTATATTATTTTTATACAGCGTAGATTATTAAATTGTTCATAATATTATTATAAGTTATATATTATAAGTTATATCATGATACTCTCTCTTTAAAAAACGAAATTAACGCTAAGGATTATATGTAATCTGTATGATTATAAATTAAAAAAAAAATAAATATTTCGAAATATTCTATTTTAGTTGAAAGAGAAAATCGCTGTGATGAGGAATCAATTGTTGAGTCACACGATGAGCGGCAGGTCGTCGTCGCGCAGCCGTAATCTCGTTAGACCATCGTCTTCCGGGATTGTGTAAGTATATGTACTAGGTATATGTATATACTATTGTATGATTCATTATGTCGCGGCATTGAAATACTGAATCGGCTCCCTTTAGGACGTATCGAAGCGAGAATAACCGCGTGAGAACGCCATGCTGTCAGTGCATCGTCGGGGCAGGGGACGATGACGGGATGCGAAATTACTTCGTTAAAATCGAGGTAAAATTAATAATAAACTCGATATTTGCACTATAGTCAACTTCATATTATCTCATCTACTTCATTCGTATGGCACAATCAATGTCATATTAATAATATATATAGAATAAAACGAATTTGCGGAATAATGTAAAATAGCATAAAATATGTAAAGTGTTATTGCATGAGTTCCTTTGCATGATTTGATATTCGAACGAAGCATATCTTTACGAGAACATACACACTTGCTCGTTATTAATATTACATAATTCTTACTTAGCGTCCAACTTTTATTCGTAGAAATTGGAGGCGCAGAAGAAAGACATGACATGTCGTATAATAGAATTGGAGAAAAAACTGGCATATTTAACCAATAATCGAAAAGAGAAAGTAGCGGAACATGTAGAATATATACGGGTGTGGCGACAAATGAAACAATTAAACGATAAATTAATGGCAACCCAGGAGAAAAATACTGCATTGACTACCGAAATTAATGACTTGAAGACAACTCTTCAACTAATGACGAAGTACATTTATTATCTCTTATTCTTATAGATATAATAAATTGTTTAACATATATATTTATAACTTAGATATTACAAGAAAAATAGTAGAAATATAGTATATTTCTAATTTGAAAATTTATTATTTTATTAGAAATAATCAGGAAATAGCGGCTGTTCTTTCCTCGGAGAGAACGCGCATAGCCGAGATCGACGACCAGATGTTGAAGGCAAAGAATTCACAATTCACATTACGCGAAAGAGACGAACAGATACGAGATCTTATGAACGAAATTAAAATATTGCAACAACACAATAATGAACTTATTATGCTCATGTCAAAATACGAGCAATTTGAATTAGAAAATATTGAATTAAAAAAAAGACTTTGCGATGACGCTCAGGAGCAACAGATTTTGAAGACTGCTTTCAACAATGAGCAGATTAATATTATAGCTACCAATGAGCGATTACTCACGAAATTTCAAGAATTGCAGACAAATATAGATGTTTTGACGGTACAATTAACGGTTAGTATATATATATATATATATATATATATATATATATATCTACTGCACATCTAATTAAAAAATTGCCTAGTGCTTGATTAATTCTCATTATCAGTTTTTTTTTTATAATATTTCCAGTCTTTGCATACGCAAGATAAAAAGCAGGACTTTACAATAACGGTACCATCGGATGTGGAACAATGTAAAAAGTGTTGCGAAATGTACGATAAAATTATGCAACTGGAAAAAACTGTAGGTAATACTAGAGAAGATTGGCAATCAGCAGATAAATCAGTACAGACAATCGTCTTGTCTATTACTAGCACAAGGGAACAAGATACAATGATAATTTCAAATAATGAAGATAAGACATCGTCTCAATCGCTATTGAATGAATGGAAGACAAATCAGGAAGCAAATGGCACGAGTGTTATATCCCGAGAAAAAATATTAAAATTGTTAGATCAAGCACAAATTAACACTCCTTTGGATGCATCAAGGATCACTCCTAAGAAAGAATGCACGGGCAAGTGCATTTTGGACGTAGCTCAGAAGCACAGGCAAGTCGTACCCCTCGAGAAGCTACTGTTCGGTGATTCTAATTGTTGACAGAAACTCTACCGTTCGGTACTAACTGTAAATATATTTTATAAATATAGCATTTATATTCTTATACAGTCATCAAATGTTTAGGAAAATTGTTTAAATATGTGACAATGCTTTTGTGTGTGTGTGTGTGTGTGTGTGTGTGTGTGTGTGTGTGTGTGTGTGTGTGTGTGTGTGTGTGCATGTGTGTGTGTGTTTTTATATGTATGTATATCATGAACGATATATATATATCTATTTTTTAATCAAGGATTTTCTCTGCATATTCCCTTGATTCAATAATTGTAATTGGTATTTTGCATTCCTTGTGTCGCAGAAATCAATAACTTGTGTACATATTACAAAAAACCTTATGTGTTCTCAAAAATTTAATAATTTCTCGATATTGTAAGATATAAATATATATATATATTTTATATATTCTATTTATTTATATAAGTACATCGTTGTGTATAACAGTTTTTTGTATATGTGCATTTCAATATTCAACTAAGATTTTATATTTTTTTGTAACCTTATTTTATATATCTTGTTTCATACCTTGTTTTTCATATCTTTTAACATTATTAAAAATTAAAAAATTAGAGTTTTAATATCACTAGTATTCTATCTATTGCAGTGAAGAAATATCTTGTCAGCGCGATATATTAAGCGCTATGCAGGAGAATTTACAGAAAAGATTCGCATATTTAGAAAATTCAAATATAACACTAGATCAAATACTTTTGATTTTATTCGACGTTATGCAAGAATTCTTATTTACTAACGTTGATGGAAAATCATGTTTGGATCATCAAGTATCTGCGATCGAAGATCCGTTAATTGACGTTAACAACAATCTTCCTACAAAAACTATTCGCGACATTAATCAACATGATTTTAATACAGAAGCCACGAAAGATTTCGGTAATGATAATCATATAATCTAAAATTTTCACAAATTTTTAATACGAAAACAATTTAAAAATGCGATAACGAGTGATTATACCAATAATTTTAAAAACTATTATGCAAATTTAGAATCTGATCGTTGTACGAGCTGTTCTCTTAAATCGACTGCCTTTTACTCCAAGAAATGCAATTTTGCATGCAAAAAAAAACCTGCATCCATCTTAGCGAGTTCATCAATGAAAGACATATTTGATGCTATTTCCTCTCCTCTGGCTTACAGAAAATCATCATATCGAGATATTAGTAAAGATTTTTGCGTAAGCAATTATAATATTTCTCCATGAAGCATTAAGTTATAGCATAGTGTAATGTCAATGATTTTTATTTAGCCAGAAAAAATGGTAAAGATAAAAAGATTAAAATCGCCCCGTTATACCAAATGTAATTTAACGTGTCACTTGCGCAAAGTGAAAGATCCACTGTCCCTGCAGGAGAAGCGAAAATTACCTTGCACAATCGAGTGTTTGAATGACAGTATAATGTTACCAATGTGTCCAATGGATCCTTTATTAATTACTGACAGGCAAGGTCTCATTGAGATTCATATTTCGCGATTGCAACTTTCTACATCGGTTAGTATATCTCATACATTTTCCATTGTTTTTTGTGGAGAATATAATCTTTATGTTATGTTTATTGAGATCATTAGGTTACAAATATTCCCGACGAAGAAGATATATGTAATCTTCACGTTTACGTAAGCTGGGATGTTTGGGGCGAAAGGACCGCTTATACACCGAGAATGAAGTGCCCTAATCTGATTTTTAATTCGTCCTGCGTATATCGTATACTGGATCTTTTCTCATTCTTCAAAAACGTGCTGTCGGAATACCTCATTTTTCGAGTAAACATTGTTCGCCGAGACGGTACTAGCTACACATTCGCTCGAGCGAAAGTCTCTATTAAAGATATCTTAGATTATCCGCAAAACAAATTGCATTATATCGTTCCTGTGAACAGTATAATTTGTTCCTTCTTCGACGTTAATTTCGGCCAACTATCGTTGTGGGTCCGATTGAGTTGTAATGTCGATATGGTCGAAGCTTTTAAGAAGCAAAGCGGCATAAACTCATTGAAAGATATCCAACAAAAGGAAAGTTCGATGTCTGAAGATTCAATGGATACTCAAGCGCCATTAGACTCAAGTAACATTGCTCGATCGTATATAATTAAGATTTGTATATATATATATATATATATATATATATATATATATTTATTTATATATATATATACTTAATTGGAATATTTGATTGAGAACTGCAACTTATTAAATAATTATACTTTTTTTTGTATATGATTAAGTCGATTGGATTATATGTCATTAGCAGCAATTGTATTATAATCAATCATACAAATATTATTAAGACAATTGGTGAATTAAATTATATTAATTGCATGTATTGAATACTTCAATATATAACGTCATATTATCAAAATCATAGATTTTCAATATGAAACTGAAAACTCGGACGAGGAAAATTTTTATGTCAATTTAAAAAATGAAGAATTGTCTAACAATGAAACGAATGAAATATTTGAAGAAAAAACTGGAACGATTGCAATGAAGTGAGATTTCTTCTTTGCCGTCTTGTTGTGTTTTCTCACGTTATTTAAATTGCTCGCAAAATTAAATTTTGCAACTTGAAAAATAATTTTAATTAGTTCAGATTACAAAACGGATAAAAATAAGAAAAGTAAGGAAAATAACTCTTCGAGGGATTCACCAAGCATGACGGAGTTCAAAACATTATTGGCGAATGTAAGATATGTTTAGCATATTATGGAAAACTTTCGCGATTGTATGAGAAATAGCAAAAGCGTGTTATTTGTAAATTATCGAGATTCCGGACGTATTCAGGATATTTCGTTGCTCGAAGGATCAAGCAGCACGATCCGCGATATGGATGAGATTCTCTCGGACAGAAACTGGGAGAGGTATAAGCAGAGGAGTCTGCTGACTTTTGCCAGTACATTTAATAATTTATTACATCTGTATTCATGTATGCTGATTGAATAGCTCGGTATTGAATTAGTGATCCAAAAACACTTGCAGGAGCTAACTCGTTAAACGTGGAAGCGCAGGATTACCAAAATGGCATCTCTATTTGCGTATGGGACTGTTCCATTAGTTATATTTAGATGCTCCACAAGAGTGCTGGATTACAAACACAAATTTTCTGTAATAAAAAAAGCTATTGAGTATATTTTATACTGTTTAGTTATTTAACGCTGTAAGTTAAATAGCTACAGTAAATTAAGCTTCAGAGTTTAATTTAAAAAAAAATTTTAATTAAATTTTATTCAAATTTCTGATTTTATTGTTTAATGCAAAAAATAAAAATTTGCGAAATAAGCTAACAGAATTTTCGTCGAAGATGTATCATCCATAATTTATAGAAAATTATTTTATCACAATAAATTATCATACGACGCAACATTTTAATAATATTTGATGTAAAATAATTAGTATATTGTACACCAGCACGTTTCTGATGGAAAAGCATACCTAAAAATATTTTCTTTAAAAATTTTCGTTATATCAATTTTTAAATGTACGTGACATTGTATGAAAATTAATTCAATGCAATTCTGATTTAAATACGCTCTTTTCAGCGCAATGAAAAGGATGCGATAATCATAGAAATAGTGAGTATGCAATTTTTCGACGACAGTTGCGTGATGCAGGACGATCAGATACATTTACTTTACGTAGAATATTCTTTCCTCGAGAAACGTGGCGAAGATATGGAGACCATTTCCATGAAAAAACCAAAAACAAGTGCTCAAGAAATGGTCTTCAATTATAAGAAAAGTATATCTTTATGCGTAACAACAAATATTTAGATTAATATTATAAATTAATAAAAAAACGTGTCTTCAAATATGATGTAAATTATAAATGAGAAAAATCATTCAGAAAGCATGTAACGCAAATAAGTACAATAGTTTCGTAATTTTAGAATTTTGGATAAATGAAATAACACATCCCGTGCGAAGACAAAATTTGTGCGCCATGTTAGCCGAAGACATAAGTCCGAATATCAATTTTACTGTTATTAGTGAACCATTACCCGAGGAAAGGGAAGTTAAAGATTGTGAGGAAGTGGGGCAAGTATAATAATCTAATAAATCTATTTTATTTGGAATGTTCATAATATTATTGCAAATATATAGAAATTTATATCTATTACTTCGTGTTTCCTCTTACAATAATCTTCAATTTTATAAAATTGTATGTGTGATTTGAGATTTAATATTTAATAATTTCTATTCACATTTCTTTTAGTTATGCAACTTTTGATATAAAACAATATGCGCTTGGTGATGAGAGAAAATATATATTATTGCCGATCAAAGATAATCAAAATAGAGAAATTGGGACACTGAAGGTAATATACATTATCTCCTCTTTGTTAATAATTATTAAATTTAAATTTATTACAGATCTCTGTGTCTGGTATGAATGCTATTCGACAATGTTTACCAAAATTAAGATAGATCGATTGCATTTGGTACAAATAGCAATATGAGAGATAAATATTACATGCATTTAGATTATTAGAAGATCGAATGAAGTCGAAAGATCAATGTCTTCTGATTCAAGAGAAGAATTCAATTTCTAATCATATTTATTCAAAGTTTATTCAAAATTGTCCACATTTTTTAAATATATTAAATTATGTTATAACATCAAATTAATAAAAAGTATTGACATATTTATTAATTTTTCTTGAATTTATATAAATTATTATTGGTTTACAGACTTTGTTTCTGAACTTTTTTATCGTTTTTAACGTTTCTTTACATTTTCAATGAGATATTTAAGTCTTTTCCTTTTCTACTTTATATTGATGCAGCGTGTTATTTGGTTGCAATGTGCTATTTTGTTGAACTATATTATTCGTCGAGATTTCAGTGGTTCTATTATTCTTATTATCTTTTTGAAGTAATTGGACGATCTCTTGATGTTGTTTTTTCATCTCTGATGACAGTTTAGTTCGGTGAAATATATCGTTGTAGATATTTGTAGCTATCTGAAACTCTCTGCAATCCTGTGGGCTACGGGCAATTGTCCAAACACCCACTATCGTGTCGATACCCTGGCATACTCGACACATACCTGTGTATATTATTATAGATCTTTTTTAAAATTTTTGACTGATTCCTCGCGTGTAATATTTATCAAATGCGAAAAAATTAATTTACTCTATCGCTTATCGTACCTGCGAACACCGCCAGAGATTTCGTGCGATTATCAATGGCAAGTAAGGAAAACGGTCCACCTTTCCTAAAAGGTGCATATCCGGTTAAATTCCAGGCGGGATTCAATAAACTTTGATGAGCGGGCGGAGGTAATAATTTTGCGAGCGTCACGTTTATTATGCGATTAGTAACTTTCATGTCGATTCGCACTCCACCCTGAATAGTTATCCATGAACCCGATATCTTGCAAGGCAAACCTATGTTGGAAAAGCATTATTTTGTTTTAACATTAAGCTCTCTTAGACTGGCCACACTCGTTCAATTTGTTAAGTGACTTACTTAGACTTAAATTGTAGATTGTAAGTAACGCATAAGCTTTCACATATGACGTGCAATTTATTACCGTGTCTCCAAGTGACGATAATAAATCGTCATACGCCAAAGCTTGTCGTTTCTTACGGTTGTCTCTAAATAATTCTTATGCTCAGACTCTATACTTGCGCAAGTGCAAGTTTATTTGAACGTATATGGCTGATCTTGGACTTCCAAAATAATAAATTTTAATATAATTTTAATTTTATTAATAAGATATAGATATATTGGCTAATTGAAATTTCTTAAAGAAAATTTATTGATATTTGATGACAAGAATTAATGAAATGTCGAATTTAAAGCAAATTAAGATTATGCAATAACCTTCTGTCTGTTCATTTTCAGTGGCTCGATTTGATTTAATTTCTTCCAATTCGTCAATAATCTTTTCCAATATCTGATTGGCAACTTCCTTGGTTTCGTTTAACGTCGCAGAAACATTCGCACGTTGTATTTCTTCCGTTGTCTTTATTGAAATCACAGATGTAAGATTATCATGCATTTGGTCGTTCATTGGTTTGTTATTTGTATTATCACTTTGGAATTGTCCATGAATAATTTGAATCGCTTTCTGTTTTTCCTCCTTAATTAATCCTTGTTTCTTACCATTGTTATACCAACTCTGTTTGATATTATTTTCTCGATTAGGAATCAAGATATGTTCTATTGGTCGATCGACAGTTGATTGAGAAAATACCGGAACGTGATTGATAATTTTGTGTATGACTTGATTCGTGGAAATAACAGGTAAACGTGCTATTGCAGGTCCAAAATCGTTCTCAGCGATGTAGACATTCGAAGTTCCCGGAATTTTGCGAAGGATGTGCGGCACATCCATTGAAGTACCAGAATAGAGCACTTGCACTTCTTGAGGTTTGCTCATTTCTGGTATAATACTTAAATTTGAATATAGATGAGGATCTTTTAAATCCTGATATTGTAGCACATTGTTAGGAATATGTTCAACTTTGATTTGCGGACCAAGAATGATATCCGCATTGGTAGTGAGAACTTTCGCGAAATCAGAATTGACAAAATTTTCAGTAGGAGATTCCATTTCATTGATGTATATGCTTTCTTTAGGTCGATTAATATTCGATATTTGAAACTGATAATCCTTCTGTGTTATCTCGGGAATGTACAGACTTCCTGAATCGGTTTTCTGATCGATCAGTATCGGCAAATACGTAGATGCGTAATCGACAGCGTTATCTTCATTTGCTTGACCGATCACAGAATGATCGAGCTCCCAAGGTTTTAACAATTCGTAATTGTAAGTTAAATCTTTATCATACGAATCTCTGTCTGTGAATTGCTGTTTGAATCGTGAACGATTGATTAATGGTTTGCTGGCAAAGACAGAATCATTTGAGATTTGCCTAGCGATTCTGTCATTTTCAATCTCTGTTTCATCTTTTGATTGCATTTTAATTGGTTCGACATTGTCGTTATTACAATATTCCGAAGATACGAATCCATGATTCCTGGAATCTTTTTTAAAATTTTTTTTTCGTATTAAGCGTTTAATCTTCTTATTTGGCATTTCACTAATTTTTTGATGTCTTTGTCTTGAGTGACTGTCTTTTTCACTTACAAAGTTTCGTTCAGCAATGTTATTTTTAATTATTTTATTCACAGTATTTTGATTTGTCCCATCAATATTAACAGGTAGATTTATTTTTTGTCGTTTCTTCTATAGAATAAATATTACTAATTAAATTAATATTTAAATAGAAAAATAATAAGATCTTTCTTTTATTCACCTTAATATGATTTTGCTTGCGTAACCAAGGATGTGCTTCATACCGTTTCAATCCATGTTTATTTCTCTTTTTTTTCCTCTTTTCATTACGATTTAATAATTCATTCAGTTTTCTCGTATTTACTATTGGTTTACGTACACTTTTCATTCTATCTACCAATAAATTTTTCATATTAGAATGATTCTGTACAGTCCCGCTTAGATTTGCCAATTTCTTTATACTACGTTGTAATTGCGGCGATTCAAGAGCTTCCTTCGCTAATTTCTGTGCTAAGAATTTAATTTTTTTTCGTTCAGAATTGAACGTAGCCTCTAAATCTATATTTTTGTCAAATCTTTCATTAGAAACTTGCTCGTCTAAATTCGATCTTTTCACTATTGTTTCCTTTTTACATTTATTATTGTCTTGTATGCGGAAAAAATCCTTTGCAGGCGGAATAATTGATTGCACAGCAGACACGTCATTGCAAATTATTCTGAGTAGTAATGATATTATCATGACGAACCTGATCACACATAAGGAAAAGCTGTTGTTGTACATATACCGTATCGCAATAAAATTTGGCAATACCTTAGATATCAAAGATGTGTACGATGCCAAGAATACCTGTAGTGTTTGCTTGTATTTCTTGGTATCATTTACAAAGCATTTGCTATTCTAATAAGAAAATCCCTCCTTCCTTTCTCCTGGTTTTTATTCAAGATTTATTTATTAATTGTAGCTCAAACTTTACGATCCCGCAGTTCATCGGCGAAACCGAGAAATTGCACAATTCTTTGAGTCCCTCGTAATTACATCGATAGATGTGTAGATGCCTTCATTAGACTGAATAAGACATTCGCGACAAAATGAGATTGACGAGAAGAAAGCAACATTTACGTGTCGATTTATCGCTCGCAAATTTTTATCTACATATTGGATTTAACTTTGTTTTGTGTTCAGAGTTAGTACAATTCAAATCTTTAAAAATTATGATTTAAAAAATAGAAGTATATATAATTTTTCATCATTTTCAACATTGCCAAACTTTAGTGTTTGTTCGCCAAAATTTTATATCACGTTAAAAATGTTGTTAATCACTACAATTTTTTAGGATAATTAACATTTTTGTTATGACGTTAAATTTGCAACATTGTATTACATATTATAACAGATTCGATACGCAAATAGATCTCATCTACTCTCAATTTAAAAGCCGCGTAATAACGAAATACGTCATAATTGATCAGTGGCAAAGAAATCGCAGTCAGTATAACGTTGCTAGCCGTAACTTGGTATCGATTTAGATCCGTGAAGAGAAATCCCTGGAGAGACGTGCAGGCATCGATTATTATTAGAAGCGGCCGAAACTCGGCCAATTGACCGCGCTACGAATTAGCACATGCAAACCCCATAACAATGATTTCATAGCAATTGTTCTCATTGTAGTTTGTAGAACAAGAATGGTTTATTACATCAAAAATAAAAAAACATTTTATAAGTAGAAGAATAGCTGATTTTATCAAAGAGAAAGAAAGTTTTACGTTACATTATTTTTAAAAATTATTTTTTGAAAATTATTTAAGGAATAAAAAAAATAGTAAATAAATTAGAAAATATTAATAATATTAAGATTAATACTAAAAAATTTTAAAAATATTTCATCAATTATTCGTGATTTTTTAAATTAATGCAATAACAATAAGTTGTATAGATATTTTTAGAAAAGAACACTAGAAGAAATGTAATTAATAATATTTTAGTGTACTTGAACATATATTGTATATACTAACGTGCACACACTGCTTAACTCACACTTTACAATTACTGCAGAAGAAAATCTAATTGAGTAACGACTACATCAATTCAGGTGTAGTTCAATTTAAAAATAGGAGGGAATTTTATCGTCCTGTAGAACTAATATAATGTTTGAAGAACTGAATTGGTATAACGATTAAGGAGAAAAATTTAAGAAAGCAATTCGGAGCATCATGTCGAAGAGATTATCGATGCCGATGAAGAGGTAGAGAAGAGAAGAAGAAGAAACTGCATTCGGACATCGGGACGCGTTGTCGCTGGCATTGGTAGCAGTCTCGAGATAGCCGTCGGCTGGCTTCCTCACTGGCTCGGGCGATTTATTCGGGGATTCCTAGGTAGTCGAAGTGGCGAGCGAGTGACTCGGCGACGTCGACGGAGATCGACGAGGAAGATCATTTTGTATACGTAATTCAATTGCTTTCCCTTTTACGTGTTAAAGCCGATAATCCGAGGGTTGGTGAGTGAAAGCCGAGGCGCAGTCTCGAAGATCCTGGAGGTCAGTGCATGGCTCTCTCTCCTTTTTCTCTCCTCCCAGGACAGTTCTGTTTTTCTTTCTCCCCTGATCACATTTCCCTTTCTGGCTGTTGTCTCTTCTTTCTCTCGTTCGTCCCGTGTCAGCTCAGCTCGTTGGTGCTATTTTCGCGCGAGTGTGTTGTGCAAGTGTCGAATGTTAGCGTTAAGGTGCTGATTCCGATGTAGAGCTCGTTCGATAGGTCAAGTCGTCTCTCGCTCCGTTCGTCGAGAAACCTCACCCTGTCCAACTTATCCTACACTCCTGACATGTATATTCTGCTGTGAACGGTTTATGTGTG
>Ga0157364_1003971_pt1 | contig 14581 bp, 12 predicted proteins | sample AttsexASBM2_FD_111476 | JGI IMG/M metagenome (GOLD analysis project Ga0157364, IMG submission 111476) | Fungus gardens microbial communities from leaf cutter ant in Ribeirão Preto, State of São Paulo, Brazil - Atta sexdens ASBM2 | ecosystem: Host-associated > Fungi > Mycelium > Unclassified ... | reverse complement strand
TACGATATATTGTGTGCATTGTTCTTTGGGTCTATTGTAAACTTATCATATTTCTATTTTGCACGTATTTTGTCAATAACTGTTTTAGTTATTTACGGTGAATCCGTCTTTAGATTTACGCTGAAGTTCACCGGCGACGAACATTTATTCTTTATTCATCCAATAGACATAATAATAGACAAGCATTTTCCTTCGTTCAGTCAAAGAAAGAAAATGGTGTCAATGAGAATAGAATGAGTAGAATAAAATTATATATATAATAATGCAACTGGATTTGGGTCGCGACATATTCCTCTTTTTTCCAATTAATTAATAAATAATGTCATTCTTGTTTAAAAATAAGATAAAGCTCGCGATTTGCTTGTGCATATCACTGGTTTATATAGATAGTTGTATGATTTTGTGAAATCAATTCGTATTCTTTTCACATTTATCTCTATAATAATAGCATCCTTTCTCTATTTTCTTCCCTCTAATTTCTCTTTATCTTAATATTATATATTTCTTCTATTCTCTAGTCCAGTCTATTCTAATCGTCTATCTTTTCTCGCTTTTAAAGCTATTATAGTCCGCGAAAGCGATAGATAATCGCAGCAAAACATTCGCCATTTGCAGATAGGAGTGTGCACTTCTGCAAGTATGGGATAAAACGAGGAGATTATGATTTATTACACATTTGTTGAAAACACTCAGGTCAGGAAGTACCAGAAATTTAATATAACGACCATAACGTTTGCATTAATATTATTTTTCTTCCTGCGTATAATTTGATATTAAAAAGATTCCACAATGACTTTGATTAAAAAATCGTAAGATCAATTTTTGAGGTACCTGACGAAAGAAAAAGTCATGATTTATGACGAATAGTGGCCTTCCTAATACCATCGAACTCTACAAAGCTATTGTTCTGCAACTCTCTTCGTTGCCCACGCCCGAAATTAACGGCAGCCTGTTCCTCCAGTGCTGACTATTACGCTTCCTAGCGATATCTCCCCACCATCATCCGTGTCGCGGCGAGAAGAAAGACGCAACTCCAGACCGTAACGAGCGGCTGGCTCGAAAATCGCAGTAGATTCTACCAACGTCGTTTAAGTATACAAAACTGATAGCAGCAGCAAGATGCTCGCTATTTGTCGTTCTATTTTCGTAAAAAAAAGGAGCAATAATCGATGCAGCGAAGAGATGATCTTGGCGATTCAATTATTATAAGTCTAACATACGCATTGACCGAGAATTTTCAGTCGAATTGAAAAGAATAATGTGGTAAATAAATCTAGTAGAGCAAAAATTGAAAGTCGAGCATAGTGTACAATTGAAAAGCACAGACAACAGTACAGAAAGAACAGTTTTTTAAAGCGGCATTTACAATGAAATTTTAAATCGTAAAACTTAAGCCTTAAATCGTAAAACTTGATCAATCATAGTTGATTATTCTCTTCAAATTTGATTTTGGACAATTTCTTACGGCTTAAGGTTAAAATTATATGTAAAATTATAACAAAAATATATTTATTTAAAGCTTAAGTTAATATCTAAAATTTTAGTGCTGGATAGATTTGAAAATAATTTTATTACACTATTAAAATAATTATGAAAGATGTTCAAACACGATGAGCAATGTTGCAAAAAATTTTGATGTTTTAATAATCATCTTGAGCGTTTTACATAATTATTTTGATAATCTAACAAATTATTTTCTGATTTGTATCTAGCTGAATTTTTAGACAGTTCAACAAAAGTATTCTTTCCGTGAATAACAGATTTCAGCCTATCAGAAGTCTAATAAACGGTTTCTGATTGATTGAAATCTGTTCCTATTAATTGCTTTTTATTATGTTTACAGCTTTAATGTGATGAATATATCTAATAGAGTAAAAAAGATTCACATTTTGCTCTTCCGTTATCTTTTGTTGAACAAACAGACGGGTCATTTCCGTATATTCGATGGATTATTATTAATAGATAAGCACTCATTCAGACAAGTCGGCATTCTTACAGTCAGACTTTGATTAGTCAGACATACTATGCAATCGTTACTTTTTTAGTAAATATATATAGAGCTTGTCATTAGTAGTTAATAGTTATTTGTTAATTAATCAAATTTTCTTTCTTCATCCAACCAAGACTTCCTAAGATAACCGAGTAGAGAGAAAATCTATTATATATATTTCATTGCTATTACAAGGTTGTCATAAATTTCTAAAATTTCATAACTTATGATTTCCTGATTTCCAAACAAAATTTCATGATTTTCCCTGATACATCAATAATATTTTAAAATTTTTTGTGTTTTTGTCCTGAACACCATCAAATATTTAGATGGGAGAGCAATTTAACATAGTAAAGTTAATTGCTATTAATGTTGCTGACCCTGTTTGCACTTAATTGTTAAGTTGATAGTATTCCAAAACTGCATAGATGTGTATGCATATTACTTCTTCAAAATCAAGAAATTTTATTTTCCAGACAATTTTGCAAAATTCTCTCACTTTTCCCTGATTTCTCTAACAGTTTTCAATTTCCCTGATATTTTTCTGATATGCGGCAACCCTGTGTTAGTTGAGAATAGACGAAGCGAACGAGGCTCGAAATTGACGATGTGGCATCGATTTACATAAAATATTAACAGCATTACGAAGGCACGAAGCGCGCGAATCGCCGGAATTAGCTTAGCCAGGCGGAGTCAGGGGCATATTTTGCGACTTCAATTGCGCTGATCTATGGGGGTTTTGGCATAGAAGGTGGAGGGACGGATGGCGTGGACGTGCAAGGGGAGAAAAAACATACGTTTCGGATAAATATAGTCCCGAGGTCGCGGTAAAGAGAAAGGAAGGAGCTCCGCCACGAAGCACGGAGAGGAGCACCAGGATTCGAAGAACAGCCTCCTCTCCCTCATCGGTCGTGGCCGTCGTGAATTTCACGGCCTTCGAGGACGGACATTTGCTCCTCTCGAGCGATTGCGTCCTCCTCCCCTCTCTTCATCTATTACTCTGGTACGTCCCCCCCCCCCCGTCGTGTCATGCATTGTCTCGTAAACGCCGTCACTTCAACACAACTCGCGCAGCGGTCAGCGATAATAACTTATCCGCTGCTCCGAGTTCTGTAATCTGTAAACGACCGTTTGCGACCAACGGAATTGTGTTTTCGACTCGACGACTCCAATCCCTACCACAACGTCGCGTTACGACAGCTTAATGACGGCTTAACGATCCTCCATTTTCTTCCGTGCTAAAGCTCCAGAAGAGTTTTTTTTTTCTACGAAAAAGAAGTCTCGACGAAGCCCTCGTTTCGTCTTTAACTAATGTTTTTATGGCAATGTTCCTTGCGTCTCTATAGTAGCTCCCTATAATGACCGTATGTCCGTGCATCTTTAAATCGATAGCTCGGAACTAGCTAGCACGACCAATGTCACTGTCTGACTCGGCGAAGGTCCTATATATTCCGCGCTCATACCAGCACAACGGTCGGAATCCCCTTCTTTCTCTACGCTGCAGAATCGACATCGATTGCGGCCCATCGCAAATTTCCGCACGGACGATTCCATGATATTCTCGTTTTTTTTTCTCTTCTTTTTTATATTTTTACGAGACGCTTCTCTTCTCTCTCCTCTCTAGATTCTCACGATTCTCGCGACGGAGAAGCTGTCGCGAGGAGCGCGACGGTGGCATCGGCGGATCCGTTAGTCGCGGCGAGTTCTAATGACGGTGGATCTTAGGGCCAGCTGATTAGTGCCGTCTGGTATTGATTTTCCGATGACGGCCGCGCGGCGCATACTGAGAACTCCCAGCAGGACGACGACGCACACGCGCACACCACCATCACCGCTACCGCCGCCGCCACCTCCACCAACACCACCACCATCATCACTAACCACGCCGCCGTCGCGCTCTCGCGCGCGTAACGAGTCCACGATGGGACCACGAACACGCCGTGCGAGAGCGAGCGGATACACACCAATGTACATCTACAAATTCATGTTATACCACTCGCTCACTCGCTCGCGTCTCACGCGTGCATATCGTTCGGAAAAAGAGCGAGAGAGAGAGAGAGAGAGAGAACGTGGGTACACGTACGCACGCATACATAGCCAGGCGACAAGTTCGATTCGCTATACTTTGCTCGCTGCTTCGTGCGTCAAATTGGGAGAATTCGAGACGGCCGACGATAAGCGGCCGTCGCGAAAATGCAATTGCACGGCGAGTGACGCATCGACGCTTTTCCCGAGGGAAAATCACAGCGGGTGATCCGCTCCGTCTCGTCTCGGCGACTCAAGGCCGCAAGAGGAACGGCCGGGGCCTGGGTCATGAGAGAGACAGAACACGGGAGAGGAACGTGGCACAGGATAATGTGTGCGTGCGTGCGTGCGTGCGTGCGTGCGCGCGCGCGCGCGCGTGTGTGTGTGTGTGTGTGCGTGTGTGCGTGTGTGTGTGGGGGGGGAAAGACGGAGAAAAGCAGACGAAGAGAGAGAAAGAGAGATACACTTGTTTCTACCTATGTAGTTTAATTTTAATTTTGGTTTAACTAATCCTTGGTTCATCTTTTTCTAGTTCTAAGAATTCGAAAGAGTAAGTTGAATTGAAATTAAACTTACTCTCATTGGTAGAAATTAATCTACATTGGTAGAAACAGGCAAAAGAGAAAGAGTCAGCTTGCGAATGTCGCCTGTATGTGTGTGTGTGTGTGTGTGTGTGTGTGTGTGTGTGTGTGTGTGTGTGTGTGTGCGCGTGCGCGCGCGCGCGTGTGTATGTGTATGTGTGTGTCTGATCAGTCGTGCGGATTCGCGAGAAGAGGAGAGCAAAACGGAGCAGAGAGACAGGGTCGAGCCGTGGAAAGAAAGGGGAAGGAGAATTGCAATAAGCGGAGGAGAGATCTGGGAGACGAGCCGGCTCCCCTATCCATCCAAATCATCCATCCATCTCTATCATTCTAATGCTCTCTCTCTCTCTCTCTCTCTTTCTCTCTCTCTCTCTCTCTCTCTCTCTCGTCTCGCGCTCAAGCTGGCGTGGAATAGAAGGCACTTCTCGGGGCTTTGTACGACGAGTCCCTACCTGCGCAGACGAACGGCAGATCCTTCACAGCATAGCCCGATCCATCTACGTTGTCATCGCCAAATCGCACGCTCTGACTAAGGTGCGGACACTCCATGTTTTCTCCAGGCACGCTTTTCCACGAGGCACCCGTGGCCACCTCGTCGTTGTCGTTCTTGTCGTCGTCGTCGTTGTCGTCGTCGTCGTCGTCGTCGTCGTACGAGCGTTCACGAAACAGTTCGTCTTTCTCTTTTTCCACAACAGGGCGGTGGACGAGGATCGGTTAGGGGGGAAGGGCAGAAATAAGAGGGGGAGAGAGGAGATAGAGGAGGAAGGTGGGGTAGGTCTCGGTAAAAAAGGGCGAGGGGGAGGGGGTACACCGGTGGGGTAGAGTCTGGGTAGACAACGGTACGTGGTGGAAGGCGGGGTACACACTGTGGTGCCCCGTGATATCCGTCACATAGCGCGAGGTGGTAGCGAGGGACACTGTTACGTCGCCTTTAATGAAAGAAATAAAAAAAGAAAAAAACCCAAGAGAGGTTTTGCGAGGAGCGGAGGACGGTATGCGTGACGACGACCGTCACTCCCGTTGCGTAGCGTACGACTTACTGATGGAGTGGCGCGGCGCGCAACGCTGAGAGCGAGCGGACGATGGTCGGACGAATGAGTGAACGAGCGAGCAAGCAAGCGAGCGAGCGAGCGAATGAGCGCGAAGAGAACGGCGGAGACGGAGAACGCTGGAGTGCGGCCGACTGGCCCCGACTGCCGACCGAGCGCGACCGAGCTGCGTAGAGCTCGGTTCTGCCGGCGGTGGTCGGCCCACCTCTAGAGTCACAGACCACTAATAGTCGACTGACTCCTCTCGCCAGCCGTTCGTGTGCGGGCTCTCCTCTTGTCCCCCACAAGCAGATCCCGACGTTCTCGCCGCCGTTCCTTCGCCCATTCTAGCGCTTTCTCTTTCCCACGCCCCTTCCTCTCTTTCTCTCCTCGCCGACGAGGTTGCGCTAGGTCTCTCCTAGCCTTGGACGGCGCGCAGCCTCGCGGCCCGACCAGGGCCGGACTTTCGCCCGAGGGTGCGGAACGCTTTCCGTCGCGAACGCGAATTTATCGAGCGTCTCGCTGAATTTATATACCGCGAGACCGCCGTACCGCCGTGACCCCCCGCTGATTCGCAATCGATCCCGTGAAATCGCCGCGCACCCCTGGATGAGCGGGGGACACAGGGGTTTAGAATTCACCGCGTTGGCTTTTATGTATCGTGCGAATTATGGCGGATGTCCTTTTCCGCTGAATGCGTCGCATAATGTAAAATGGAGAGGCCCCCTCTCGATTGCGGACTGTTTGCGAAGAACTCGATTTTGCGTTAATGCTACAAATGCATCGTCCCCCTCTCCTGCGCATAGAGCGCATTGTTCGAGAACCAGATTATCGAAAGAAAGAAACGGGAGAATTCTCCGCTCACACAAGGCTTCAGGCTTGGGTGCTGAGAAACTTTCGAGCTGCACCTGGTCTAATGCCGATGCAACGCGCTAGGGATGTAGTAACCCTCTTATCCCTCTCCACGGTGCATTTCCGCGCTCATCATCGTGAGCGATATCGCGAGCTGGGAGAACCAGTTTGCTAAAACGACAACGATTCTGATAGCTCGGAGCGGTTAAACGCGGTCGATACCGTGGAGCTGCGACGACGCGAGTGTTGGCAAAAACACTCGGCGCAAATATAAATTGACGCGAGGCGACTGACGGCGATGATCCTGACATTGGCGCACATGTGGCCGCAATGAGATTATCCGTACGTCTGTGTGTGCGCGCGCGGAGATCTACGGATTATAGAATCACGTGGGGAGACTGTACGACGAATTATGCCTCACACAGCGATCGCGGTGGATGAGGACGGACATTTTCATCCGAAACGTTCTTGGAGCGTGAACGGGCGATCATTGTATGCGTTTCTAGTTGTTCCTAGTGCGATTAAAATGGCCGACTGAGCGCATGCGCTCTGCTGTCTCTGTACTGCCTTTGTCTTTTTTTTTCTTCTCGATGCATTTACAAATCGTATCGTTTCTGATGTTTTCCAATACCTGGCGTATCATTGAGGACACATTCAATTAATAAATTTTCTTTTAAATTAAATTTATAATATAAATTAAATTATATGTTTTGGATAAAATTTTTCAAGGACATGGAGTAGATGATTAAGGTTATTAATTAATCAATATTGGAACTCGTTAATGATCAAGGTTTACGAAAAGCTAAATGCTTTGATACAATAAGTAGCACGCGTATTGTGAGTGTTAGTTTGCAATTTTATTTGAAAAATGCAGGACCAACCATTTTTCTTAATAATGTGAAGGGAACGATATTTAAGAACGTCTGCTAAATTGTGGTACAGGCTGTGTGAGTTGGAGTCCAGTGATGTTGTTGAACTCCAGCATCTTCAACATTTCCTTGGTCTCTGGATCGACCTCGATGATGTCGTGCTCCAAAGCAGAAACCTCAGGAACATAGTTGTCTCTGCGTTCCCTCTCTTCTTCTTGCAACTTGATGGAGATACCACGTACCTGACTGTGTCTAAGCCTCTTCATCAGGTGAGTGACAAATCTAATGATTGCAATAAAATCATTATAATCATATTGAAATTCATATGAGCAATGTAAAGATACAAATTAAATAAATAATGGTAATTAGCTCTAAGAATAAATCAATAAAATAAATTTCATTGTTCATAAAAGTTATAGCAGTTATTAGTTGAAATTACACATTCATATTGGGTTGTTCGGAAAGTTCGTGCCGATGTTGAAGGAAAATTGAAATGCAGAAAATTTTAATTTAATAAATGTATACTAAAATTTAAATTTTAGTAGGCACGAACTTTCCGGACAATCCAATATTATATAAAATTTGCAAGATAGATACAAATAAATCAAATATATGACAAATGTTTTGATTTTTGCTAGATATAAAGTCATGAAAGTATTCAATAGTATAAATATTACAATAAATTTTGTTGAAATTGTAATAGTTATGAATGTTTTTCAGCAAGGATAAATCCATTATATTTTTCTGTTAATATAAACAAGGATGTCATCTTAAACAAGAATAAAGTCATTCATTGTTACATTGTCCTTGCTGTAACATATCTTATATTCTTGCAGCACGACTTCAATCATAATCAAACAATTTTTGTGCTTTAATTTAGTGTAAAATAAATCTAAATATTATTAATTATTTTTAATCATTACAAAAACAAATGTAATAAACATCCTTGATTAGTTGATAAAATGAGTTTGAGAAATAGAGATTTCTTTAAATTAATATGCTACATATTTACCCAGCAATCTTATTGCGCAAGGATTTGCTAGGAATAATAGCGATTTCCTCGCATATCCTCTTATTCGTGTGAAAATCCAAAGTGAGACGTGGATAGTATTTCTCGATAATGAGTTTCGCGGCCTTTTTGACCGTCTTCGTTCGGACACGACTCTGCAAATCGTTTAGAAGTAAATATGAATCAACAATTCGACGCAGAACAATATATATATTTTATTATGAACAATTGTAGCTCCACTGCTAAATTTCAAACATAACCTAAATCTAAAGTGGCAAGAGTTCACGCATTATCACCACGGCTTCTGGCCGATTAATATTTGCACTGTAGGGTTAAATAAAGAATATATGAAACGACCGGGCATGAATCACTGGCGATTCCTCGCGGATCGCTACAAATTTTCGCGGATTAAAATTAAAACACATCAAATTATACGAACCATGTTGACTTGGATACCGGAAAAGGGATGAAATGAAACGAGAAAGGAAAATAGGAGGATCGATAATGGCTTGCGCGATGTTGGCGACAAGCGGCGAAATTACGAACAAATTTGTACAAACATTGCTGCTGGGATAAAAGTAAAATCTGCAAGTACGACTGATAATGAAGGAAATACAATTTTGCGGGAAATATTATCGTGCCTACGAAATATTGAAATAATTATAAATTATAAAGCAAATAGTAAATTACAGATGTTGAAACATTTTTTTATTTTTATTAATTGATATATATATATATATTTATTTCATTTTAATATAAAAATATTTAATTTTTAAAAAATTCAGATTCTTATATATTAATATATATTAATTATTTTTGATATTAAAAACAAAAAATTTTTTTTTATCTTTATATTAAACGAATTAATTATTAAACGAATAGTTAATTTAATAAATCAATCTGTTATGATATTTAAAAGAATATTCTAAATTTTGTTTCTACTTAAAAATAATTATCGCGATGATTGATCCATTACTTATTTTTGGAATGCCACTGTCGCATGAATATGATACCAAAATACATAAAATTAATTATTTTAATTATTTTAATGCCATATATATATATATATATATATATATAAGTCTTTATAGCTGCCAGAAAATTATGTTTTCATTAAATTTTAGTTTTGCAGCAATACTGAAAAATTGATTCCAATCAAGTTAATCGGAGTTGATGAGATCGGCTCTTATTATACGTATTGTGTTTTAAGACTCAAATCTTAAACTCGGACAGAAAAAGAAATTTGTAAATTACAGTTGAACAATTCAATCATATGACCAATTGATTGATGAATTCTTTTTTCATTGGATTTTTTGGACCGATTTCTAGCATCATAAACAAAACAATTTAATCCTATATTAAACGTAGGAATTTCAATTCAAACGAATGACTTCATCATCGCGACTTGAGGTCTGTTCGCGTTATTTGAAGTCCCCAAAATTTTTGAACTTAAAATGAGATAGATATATATTTGGATGTGTGTTGAACAGAAAGCGAAGATGCTGAGTGCAAAAAGTGCAACATAAACATATTTGTCTCAATAGTTGTTTCAATATTTCGCGGATGGCAACACTGTTTTTACGAGATTTTGAATCGCGCATTCGCGCTCACACAGTTATGGAATTGTATCGCGACGGAGAAATTGCTTCCGAGAATCGTTTGGTTTTTCACAGTAGGATTGTCGCTGTTTAATATAGTCTCACGATCGCGAAAACATCGCAATTGTTTCGAGTAGTGTCGGACGTTCGCCGTAACGTTAAACGTCGTATGATTGCGTATTGTTGTGTTCGTGTTTCGTCGCGATTTTGATAATGGTAATTCGACTCCGCAAACATGGCTCCGATCGAAATTTTCACAACTCCGTTATTTTCTAGCCGGATATCGACAGTGCGATTGAGATTTTCGCTAGGTATTTTATATATTACAATTTTATATATTATTTCTTCTTTTATTTTACATATTTTACATTGTCGTGTTATCAAATATATCTCACGATTATATCAATTATTACTCAGAGAAATGACAATGGAACACGATGTCGAATCGACGTCAATTTGATGATAATTTTGATGACATTGATTTGATGTCGATTTTATTATTATTTTTCACTGAATAAATTAATATATTAAATTAAATTTCATATATATATTTGATGTACAGCTAACTTATTTTGATATATCGTTTATTTGTTATATAACGACATAAAATTTTGATAAAAGACTTTTCCGAAATTAAACTGAAGTATTTGAAACAACGGCTATGGCAGTCGATGCGGTTCATAATTAACGATACGTAATTAAATAAAATAATATAAAATTCTTAATTTTATATTATTGCGTAATTAAATTGAATAGTATAAAATTTGTAATTTTAATTTCAAAATTACAATTTTGAAATAACTGCATTATAAAGAATCAAAAGATTGTAGAGGAATAAAAGTATGTACTTTTAAAATGTATTTTTTCTGTTTTTTATGTTTCGGTTTTTTTGCAAGCAATTGAAAAAAAAACATATTTTTTAGGTATATCGTTATAAAAATGCAAATGCAATATATACATATGTCACTATTATGATATTACCGACGAAGCGTTTGAATTTTGTTCGTAGTTAAAGTTCGTTTTATCATCTGATGCGAATTGAGATTCCTTGATATCGCATTAAATAAAATTTTGTAAAAATAAATTCTGACTATATAGTTACATATTTATAAGTTACATATTTATAATTACAATTGAAAGCAAAACCATGAAGTTTTTCACATTATTTTTGAATAAAATTAAATAAAAAAATATTTTGTAATTATTTAGAAAATTTTTTAAATATTAATTTTTAATAAAAAATAGACAGATCTATTTTATATCAAGATATTTTTTAGGACAAAGTTAATCTGAGAAATACATTTACATTATAGTATCGATTTAACATACGATTTTCGACATCTGGTGGCATAAAATATAAATAGAACGTTCAAAAACTTGAAATAAACTTGACGGATAAAATATCAAATGTTCAATTATTTTTCATTCGATTCGTTGTTTCAACTTCATCTCTGAAAGATGTCGCGAACAGAAAAAACATGTATGTATTTCGAAATGCACGATTCGGCGTGCGAAATATCATCTTGAAAATACCGTATATCTATTTTGTATCCTGTCTCGCACTTGTTCAATCACGATAAAATAATCCACGCAGAGACGAACGCTCGCGCGCCTCTTTAGAAGTTACGGTGTGATCAAAACAATTCCTCGAATTCGGTAGCAATTAGAATTCTCCGAATTCGATGAGCAAAGCGCGCGTAGGTAAGAAAAAAACGTTGGCAACTCTGTGTTTGTGTATTGTAAATAAAAGATCTGTTCATATTGCTTACACTTTTTTGCATTCAATATCTTTGCCTTCTTTCTTTTCAACGCTTAAATATTTATTTTAAGTACAACCATTTTTGAGATTATTTTAAGCAACGCAAATATACAAGTCGTCTCACATTCGCGATTCAAAATACTAGAGCAAGAAAGTTTTCGAGAAATTAAAAGTAAAAACAGTATTTTATCTATAAATTTTTATCTTAAGCAATATCAAAAACTATAGTTTTTGAAATAGGGTTTAAATATAGTTAATTACAGACTATATTTAGATAATTTAGACTTACGTTAGATAATTTTTCATGAATATTTTTAGTGAACGAGTTGAAGTGCATGCTCATCAACATTCATTAATTCTACGTATGAGTAATGGATAGCCTTCTAAGTATAGTCATAATTGATCATTTAAGTCTTATTATCTCAAAAGTCACTGCTTAAAATACAAATTTACAAATAACTTTTTTACTTAAACTAAATACGAGAAGAGCCAATTATCAAATCAATCGATCAAATATATATATAGATGTTAGACTAATAAGTATGTATTTTAAATAAATCATTTTTAATTCTCTAAGTATACTTTCAGATTTTTAACGTAATCAATCTGAAATATTAATAATGTCCCCAAATTTAATTAGAGGCATCTTAAAATTTATAAAGAATTTCTTGCGAAAAAATATAATACATAAATCTCGGCCGGAATTCAAACTCTTTATATTCCGTGTTCGTTTTTTTACCTAATTTTTGAGTAACTATTTTGTTATAGAGTATTTTGAGTGCGTTCGGAGAGGTTCTATTAGCGCTATTTGTATCATTCTATCTTCATTAGACGTAAAACAAGGATAAAACAATACAATACAAATAGTGCTAATAGCATCTCCCTGAACGCACCCTATGAGTTAGGAATTTGGTGACACCGTGTATAGGCAGCGGCGGCAAGAGGGGAGACGATCGAGTGCGCGCGTCTCGGCGTGACGTTGGCTGCGAGTGGGGGCGCGCGAGAGCGGGCGGAGTAGGAGCGAGAGACGCGGAGCGCGAGTGAGACGGAATGCGTGCGCGTAGTCGTGTCGCGGGAAGGGCGAGCGGCGGCAGGCGGTGAGTTTGTTTATCGCCTTGGTGAACGGCGAGAGCAGTCAGTGCGCGGTGCTACGTTCGGTGTGATACATCCAGCGGTGGCGGTACGGGACGCGCTCGCGATCGGGTGACTGTTGTCGGGGCAGGAAATTTGGCCGCGTCTTTTTTTTCTCTCTCTTTCTTTCTCTCCCTCTCTCTCTCTCTCTCTCTCTCTCTCATTTATTCTTCACCTTTCTTATCCTCCTTTTGTTCGGACGAATAATTGCGCGAGTGTATCCGATCACGTCTCTTCGTCCGTTTTCAACGCGCACGACGGCAGTCCAATTGTCTTTCCGACGTCAAAGGGGAAGAAGCCTTACCGTCCGTCGTGCCGGAGGAACATGCCGTGGTTCACTGCCAAGAGATAATAAGAAACCGCCCGCGACTTTTCCGTGCGTGTGTCGTGTCGATCCGGTGGTGACTCCTGGCAGCAAACTCGTTCTTCCCTCTCCCTCAGAAACCTGTCATCGATTACGTGGAAGCGAGCGTTCGATCACATCGGGTAAGTTTTTAAGTTCTCTGCGTGTAAATCGCGCGATGCACAACGGGGTCACCGGACGTCACCTTTGACGCGACGTTAGCCGCCGTCCGTTAGCCCGATAATCCGTCCTGCAGTGACTTCACTCCATTCTTCCGTCTCTCTCCCGCGTTCAATATCATTAATATCATTGCCGTTATTAACTTAGAGCGCTGCCATGTGCTCGATCCGGAACTCGAGTCTAATTCCAAGGTCAATTCCCATTTTCGTGTGATGCTGCATTGACAGAAAAGTGGTGTAATGAAAAGTTGATATTTTCGAAATAATAAAAGGTAATTGACCGTAAAGATTAGTATATTTTTATAAAACACGATACGTTCGTAACTCATTTGCTTGTACTGAAAGATGTCACAATTCTGATAAAGTTTACATCACACTAGGGTCGCAGTGTTTGAATGTTAAAAACTCATTATAATACGATACATTAAAAACTCATGAACAATTTAAAATTTGAACGCAGCGATCCTAGTGGTGTAAATTTTATAATATCGGAGTTGTGACACTTTTTTTCACTTAAGTAGATGAATTAAAAATGTATCATTTTTCCATAAAATTAATCTACTCTATATATAATGTATTCTTTTTCTAAAAATTGAAAGAATTTGAAAAATAATATGAGGAAAAAGTAACATTTATAGAAATTTATAGAAACTTATAAAAAATTTGTATATCTTAATTAAAATACATTGTTTCCAATTAAGAATTAAAAAAAATATTCTACTGAAAAGTCATTAATTTTGAAACGTCATTTCTATCAACGAAATGATATTTCTAACCTCGCGTAATGGAAAAACTGCACCTGTGATTTATTATTTACACTTTCATACTCCCTGGGAAATGTCTTTTTTTTTTAATTTTCAATATACCTTTCGTCGCGTTTCAATTACACAAAGAGTGAAAATGTGGAGGCGGAGGAAGATAGGTTTCTCGTCGCCTCTCACAGTGTTACTCTTATTACGTTAGGTTACAGTCTGTCAACGTTTCATCTGCGGCGGCCTTCGTCTCCGCTGAGCTGTCAGCTGACATCCAGCGTGCTCCCCAGCTCGGCAAAGTCCGTCGAGGACTTTCTCCTCTACGCGCGTCCTTCGCCGATTTCTTGCCGAGAGTCGGTGCCGTAAGACTCGCCCGTCGTAAGACTCGAAGCGAATGTGTTTTTAACCGCTGGCATTCGTGTACGCGCTTATTCGAAATTTCTCCATCGAAAGGTCGCGAGTTGT
>Ga0157364_1003970_pt1 | contig 14582 bp, 3 predicted proteins | sample AttsexASBM2_FD_111476 | JGI IMG/M metagenome (GOLD analysis project Ga0157364, IMG submission 111476) | Fungus gardens microbial communities from leaf cutter ant in Ribeirão Preto, State of São Paulo, Brazil - Atta sexdens ASBM2 | ecosystem: Host-associated > Fungi > Mycelium > Unclassified ... | reverse complement strand
GTTCAAATGTTTCTATTATGATTATCATGATGGCCACAAATATGACATAGAAGCGTGTAAGACTACGAAAGACATTTGTCGGTCCAATTCTCAAACAACAGAAGCCATAAATCTTCGTCTTCAGGACACAAGGTATGTCTGATGAATGTCCGCGGAATAGCAACGCTATTTGTACGCAAACCGGGGTCAATTCAATAAATTATTAATGAGTGTCCTCATTTCATTCTTTATTAATTAAAGAAAGGCAAAAGAATCTAAAAATTGAAGGACAAACAAGCATGACCAAATTAAGACTGCTTCAAACAATCTATAATGTCGAATAGAGCTCTATAAACTTCTTGTATTATTTACACAATTAATTACAATCAGAATTTTATTAAGTTTAATAATTATACTATCGGAAATATAAACTTAATTATTCCGTCGCAAATTGTAAGAGATCTAGAATAGAATTTAGCGCGAGTCCATCTTAAATGACACCAGAATATTCAGCAATGACTTTGAGAGCGACAAACATGGAAAATGATGCTTCTTATTCACACGAAATAACATGGTTCTCCATGTGACGAAATGGGTGGTGCTATCTAATACCCTTCACTCGCGAGTACTTCGAATCGCGCTGTGCAAATGACAGCGATTTATTGCGAGTGCTATTCACTCGCGTGGAAAAATATTACCGTACCGTGCAATCTATCCGCACTTCGTAAAAATAAAATACGACAGCTAGGAAAAAGCAAATCTGACCTATTTTAACCAATCAAAATTGGATGTAAGTTATATGGATATAAAAATTTTATGATTTTCGATACATTTTAAAATTCATTTGAATTATGTGATAATTAATAACAAATGTATAAAAAATTGCATGTTGATAATTTTCTCCTACTTTTAATAATTATTTATACAATTAAATTTTATTTTTAGTAACATATTTTCACATTTTTAATAACAAATATATTTGTTGGTAATATATTTGTTTAATATAATTTCAATATATAATAAGTTAGAAATTGTCGCATAAAATCAACCAAGTAAGAGAACCGCCACGTAATTTGAGGAAGATTATTTAATTATATATTAAATAATATTATTATTTCGGTTTAATTGCGTTGCTAGTCTGAAAAGTAATCGGCGCATATTTAAGAGAAATTTATTTAAATATCTACATATAATGTAAATGTAATATTATTCCAACATCTGATTTTTACCATAAATGACGCTAATTCTCTTACAGTTGATTAAATATTTTCACATATATCATATTTATAATAAAAAGACCGTACACTAATGACACGGAAATATTAACAAAAATATGGAAAGTATAATCCCGAAAATGCATAGTCGAGCGCAACAGAACATCGTAATTTCTACGGAAGTGATTCGTTTCGCATTTTCTACGAGCTCCATCGAAACATATTCGCAAGCGATATATAAGCTGTACAAACTGGGCGCGTGCACGCACATACACATACGCGAACTTTCATCGCGAAAGCGTGGCGTTGGCGATCGAAAGAGAACCGTATTACCCATATCCCGGAAGAAAACGTGCCACCGATTACTGCAACCAGAAGCGCGTCGTAAAAGTCATTAAACAGTTCGTAACCAAATTGCGTCGTTCTCCTCCACTTCGTCCCTCCCAACTCCCGATATCCACGAGCGCTCCGCGTTTCCTGCTGCCTGCAATTCAAAAATCACATCACGAAAAGATAAGAACCGACATGTTATTATGCGTCGCTAATCTTCCTGCCGGACGCTTTGCAGATTGATAATTATTATAGTTTTGCCGTAATAGTTTTAGCGCAATATGATACAGACATAGGAAATGTGTAACGGGCTGTTTGTCCGTTTATATTACATTCTATGACTCTATATGTTTCCATTTCTAAGATATATTTAACATATTAATAAATTCTAAGGCTAAGAAATGTCATTTACACATTCCTTATTTCTATAAAATACTTTGTGAGAGGAGAGATAATACATGCATTTTATAACTATAATCCTATATTAATAAATAATTCGAACGATGAAGGATCTCTCTCCTTTGTATGGTTATACAATTATGGATTATTAAATTTAACCCTCTATATGAAATTTTGCACTTTCTATTAGTGACTTGAGTGTTTGAGCTTCAGTGCAGATTTTTATATTTTTTTTTCCTAATTATATAGAAATGAAAAAAATCTGAATAAAATTCTTTGTGAAAGATTTAAGAACATATTTTTACTTTCATAGAAGTTAGATTGTATCTTACTTATATTTTTACAGATTTCAATTTATTTACCGGAATTCATGATTAAAATAATATCGACTGCGTCTTCGAAGTTGACTTGAAGAGTTAATTATTATTAAAAGTTAATTATTATTAATTATTAAAAGTTAAAGTATAATCTAAAAGGGAAAACTTCTTGCGTATTTTAGTTAGAATTTTAGAAACTTGGAAAGATATGTTAGAGATAAATCAGAGATAAAATAGAGAAATCCTTTCTATTGGCACAAAGCCCAAAACAATCGTGTCGCCATGGTGCTAAATAATGATCCGTATAGCAACATGTTTTTCAGAACATCTATTATACAATGAAAAGTTCTGCGTCACGAAAACCAGTGACATACAAAAAGACTCGAAAGGGAATAACGTTTATCCACGTTATCGATCTCTCGCTTTAATGCCGAACGTACGCATGATTTATTCCCGACAAACCGCGAGATCGACATGCACTTTGAAATATCGCGCGTTATACAATATGAATGAAAGAAGCGATCGATAACTAATTTCGTCTTAAATTCTCCTTGGTATTTGATTTTCAAAAGCTTCAAATTATATTATATATTTATTAATACTGATAATTTCGATATTAAACCCATTCTAGGCAATTTATAATTTAATGTTTCTATTTATAATTTCATATATGTCAATAATACGACAGGAGAAGAAAAAAAATGGAAGATTAAACTGCATATACTTATACATACTTATACAAAAAATGCACATACTTATACAAAAAATATGTAATAAAATGCATGAAAATACACGATATATAAAATTATAAATAGAATTCTGTAACAATATACAATTTTGAAATTTGACGCGAATTGTAAATTATCTAATTTAATTGTCTATTTTAATAAATTCTCTATTTTAATAAAGACATCTTTTTTATGAAATAATCATAAAATTCTCTACAAATATTATAGACATTATAATTAATATATAGACATTATAATTATTGTCTTTGGTTTTACTTTTCAATACAATATAAGAAACAAAATTGAAGAATCAAAATTATATATAATAAAGTACTCATGCATCAGAATTTATACATGGCGTATAAAATTATAAATAGAATTGAGTAATAGAATATTGAAATCAATCATAGATTATCTAAAACTATGCTAATAAAGATATTTTCTTCTTACAAAAAAAAAGTAACCATGATCTAATCATAAAATACTTTATTTTATAATTAGCTTTATTTTGTAATATATTTTAATAAATAAACAGCACTCATAATCCTGAATAAGAAGTAATAGATTAATAAGTCTGTAGTAAGTCATTTATTCATTATTTTTATGATCGCCATACTAAGAGAAAAAAAAGAGAGAGAGAAATAGACGATTAATTAAGAGAATGCATAACCACCAATCAATCTGAAATAATTAGAAGAGAAAATGGTGTCAAAAATAGTGGTTTTTGGTTACATAAACATATTTGTCATTAGCATCATGTAACATTCCATATATTTAAACATACTTATGTTTGAAATAACTTAAAAATTTGTTAGTACTCCTCATGCAAATAGCATAAAAAACTTATTATCATATTATCTTTTTAATTATCTCTTTTTGCAATCGTCATACTGACATTTCTGCTGTCATGTCCTTTCTCTTATTATTTACTATTTGATTTTACATTTTAAAATATTAAACTATTTCTGCTAAGAGAGCAATCTCTCGATCTCGATAAATAGATGATTATATAATTAATGTGAATGAATAAAATATAAATACGCGCAGAATACAAATTATCCACATAATAACACAATTTTTTTTAGCAACATCCAATAAGTTTTTAGGATGTTCCTTAAGGATGTATTAGACGTACAATCCCTGCAAAGAAAATTAAATTTGGATTTTTAATATTTACACTTCAAATAAACTAAACAAAATAAATTAAACTAAATAAAATAAATTATATACATATGAAAGTTGTGTGAATAAGATATATTTTTGTTTAATAACACATTTTTGTAGTTTATTTATTTTATTTATTATTATTTTTATTGTTAAAAATGAAAATTTTTTTAAATAATTAGAAAATTTACATTTTTCTTTTATAAGTACTTCAAACATTCAAAATAATCTATGCAAAGTTTCATTGCGATTTATTGAATAATTACAAAGATATAGAACAAATAAATATTTTGTTTATTTACTGAAAAATTAGTTCATGTATCGCAATGTAATTCTACGTAAATAATCTCAATATATAATGTACTAAAAAATTGAGATTTTTATCATTAATTTTATAATACATATATTTATAATATATATTTCCATATATTTTCATTAGAGCACAGATTTAAAAAATACTATTATTTATTAGAATAACTTATGGTTCAGATAGTAAACCGCCATCAAATTTGTCGTATTATTTTTAAACATGATTTAGAATAACCTGTAATTTTTTCATAATTTTATTATCGTTTTGAAAATATGTATAAAACATCCATAAAGAACTGTGCGATAAAAAAAATTAAGTTATGTTATTAATTAATTGATTTTATGAATTTATAACATCTCTTGAAATAGATTTGAAAACATTTTTACACTCTGATCTCTATCGCAGTATTGCTTCATTTCTATTTCTATTGAGACTGAATTTGAACTGTGTTTTTATCGTTTGATTCACATTGATCAAGAATATATAATTTATACAAAAAAAAAATCTACCCATCAGAACACTGAATAATTATTGTCAATATGACTATTAATTCGGTTGTACAATCAGCGCTGAATCACATTTGTCCGTCTGAATCATCGAGCACATAAATTTGTTGAATAGGAGAGAGTAATTTGTCATATTTTTTTTATATTTTTATGTTTTACCTAATTATAAAATTTGTACGTATAATTACTATTTTTATATTATAATTTAAATTCGCTTAACATTAATTAATAATGACTTGATCATTATCAAAACATCTGTTTATTATTTTTATATTTTGAATATTATATTGTTTGGCTTGTAACCTTTCTAATCTATTATTGTTAATTTTATTCTTTTCGAGTTTTATATTATTATTATTATTTTTACGTTTTTAATTTTATTCAATAATATAACTATTAATACATGTATTATTTCACATTTACATTAAGTAAAAAATTATAATATTAATATAATGTGTTACTATTACAATTTGTAATCTGATGATTATATACCTCTCTCTCTATTACAAGCCTTCTATATTATTATAAATAAATAATAAAACAAACAAGATAAATATTTAAAATGTTTCTAATAAAAACAAACAAATAATTATAGTTTTCTGAATAATAAAGAGGATTATAACTTCCCTTTCTTTACCATATCAAACTGACTTTTTCCCCGGTGATATGCGTACGATTATATAATGACAAAACGGGACTGTTTGCGCTCTCTGGTATCAATCAGTATTAATTAATCGACAATAGAGAGTATCATAGTTAGTATCAACCGCTAATATAAGTAATGGTAGATAACAAAGAAAACTTTCCAACAGATATATAAATCAACTCAAGAGTTATTTTATCTTTATTTTTTTCTAATATCAAAGGCCAGGATGACTCTTTTGTGTTTCTTGCTGGAAGCTCTCAAAGATAAAAAATATGAATATGTTACCCGCCGGATGTATCCATGGCTACATAGTTCTACGCTTTATGCATACAGAGGCGCCAGTAGACGAGTTTCATTTAAAACACTGTCCATCAGATCTCAGGCTATCTCTGGCTATTTTAGACTTCTTTGTTTTCTCTCTCTCTCTCTCTCTCTCTCTCTCTCTTTTCTCTGTGATATACATTTGCAACATACGTATACATAATATGATGATAGGTTATGAAGTCATGTATTCCTGCATCATTGCATAGCTCTTAATAGATAATGACGGTTAAAAACTCGAGCGTTCGTTTAACAACAAGTATATCTGCGAGAAGAGATAAATAAATCAATAAAGGACAACATCCGTCGTTGGATTACGAGAGTCAGTGGGGCAAAATTATACTCTCACCGTATAGACTATGCAACAATTGAAACAGCGATAATCAAGCGGGGACATGCAAAATACTAGGATTTAGCAATGACACCAGATTTGTCCTATTTTGTATGGACCTCATATCTTTGATTCTGATTTTCTCCCGAGAATGGACGGATTTGTATGTTCAGCTTATATACACAATAACAAAAATACTGCGACTTAGAAGATAGACCTATTGCTCTTGCATAATGTTTTCTTATATCTTATAATACTTCTGATAGTCTATAATTTATAATATTACTATAATATTACTTATTATTTTTTTATTATTTTTACAAAAAATTGTGTATCATTAATATTAAAAGTTCAAATAAATTTAATCCTTTCTCTTAAAATTTTTGCTAATACAAACCTTTAAAAAGTCAAAATTTTTAGCTTAAATTTTCCTAGAAAATTTTCTAAGAAAAAATATATTTTTAATATATAAAAAAATATAAAATATATGAATGATTTTCATAGCCTTCTAAAAGAATGAATATATTAATTGCTTCTAGAAAGACAATGGAGGAGGCAATGAATCAGAATCTGACCATGACTGCCCAGAAATTCCTAATATCCCCTGGATAGAGAGACCTAAAGAATGGACTTATACAATGAGAAGAAACATGCAGGTGATTATATCAAATTAATAAGATTGCATACAAAATGTTTGACCAAACTTTATCAGCAATAATCTGTTAATTCTATTGATAAACAAATATCGTGTGTATGAATATCGATCTAAAAAAAGTTTCTTTTCGAGTTATAATTTTATATAATTTATATATTAGTAAGAAATTAGTATATTTAATTTTCTTGCTTATTATTTTTAAAAAATTATATATCATTTATTTAATATACACTGTCTGTACTTTGTATTATAGGAAGTGGTACCTGGTGTGTTTCTTGGTCCATATAGTGCTGCCAGTCGCTCTAAATTGCAATCTTTGCTTGATCATGGAATAACACATATAGTTTGTGTCAGGCACGCTATTGAGGCAAATCTTATAAAGCCAAACTTTCCCAACAGCTTCAAGTATGTGATTTTAATTACAACAGCTTATATAGTGACTTAACAAAAAAGAGAATGAGAACGAGTTTAAGAAAGTTCTTATTTCTGATTTTCTTAATATTTTTAATTATTAATTTTATTTTGTTTCAATTTTACGATTAGATTCATAATGATTTTAGTAATATACCAATTTAAAATTTAATTAATCTTGAATCAATGTGCTTTAATTTCTCTCTTTATGGATTTATATTTATTAATTATAATTTATATGCTTACATTTTCTATAGATACTTAGTCTTGGAGATCGCTGACACAATAACGGAAAATATCATTCAACATTTCAAAAAGGTAAAAGCATTCATTGATGAAGCCTTAAATTTAGGCGGTCGAGTTCTGATTCATGGAAATGCTGGTATTTCGAGATCTGCCGCGTTGGTCTTGGCATATGTTATGGAAACATACGAACTTTCACAAATGTAAATTTTTTTCTATAAATAACAATGTTTTTATCTGAATTACAGAATTATTTATTTTACATATTTGATAATTCTCACACTTCTGTTTACTGAAATTATAATATCGAAAAATATTTGTTTTAGGCATGCATATTCGATGGTACAACAAAGAAGATTCTGCATAAATCCGAACGAAGGTTTTATGATTCAACTAAGAGAATATGAACCTATCTATCAAGCAGAGAAGATACTGAGAAATGAACAACAAAGTTCGAAAGTTCAACGTAGTAAGCGAACAATTCATCAGATTGAAATGGACAATCGATCGCAAGACAAGGTTGAGAACACAATAAATAGTTGATGATAATTTATAGAAAGTAGAAAGAAAACTGAAGTTACCAAGGTTCATTTTAGATCCAACGAACGAAAATATTTTTCTTTTTTATCTCCCTGCATTTTCTGCTAATTTTTATTTTATTTTATTTTTCTTATTCTTTACTCATTTTGACTGCAGAAGGTATACGTATAGTGCAGCGAAAAAAACAACTGTGTTAAATTTGAATTACTAATATTTCAATAGAATGATAACATTTAATTTGATTAAATGAATTAATTATTCATTAACTTTGAAAACTTTATCTTATTGTTTATAACTGTTTTAAAGCAAGTTTTGTAAACTGAATTGAAATGAAAGAAAGTTTACAAAAGAAAATTATCAAATTAGTATTTTTTACAAGGAAAAATATCTAATAAAGTGCTAAATAAAACATACGAAATAATTTTATTACTTATTTGTTGAACGAGATTCTAAATCTCGTTTATAAATATTTTTAAAAATTAAAGTAAGATATTTAAAATATATACAAGCATATATAATAACAACAAAATGTTCTTTTTAAATTTATTTATATTTTTATATTTATTTCTCTCATCATTTTTTCATATTAATATGCTTTGATATGGCAATATTTGAAGTTAAATATTACATATTAAATTTATGTCAAAATATTTAATTAAAAATTGGCACTTTCATATCTCTATCAATATAAAATCTTCAATATTTTTTTATATTTTCCATTCGTGAGATATCCTTTGAATCACTTAATTTTGGCTGGAAATTCTATGCACACTATTTTTTCATCGTTCTCATTCACAAACTCCCACTTAATCTTGACATTTACCTACAACATAATAAAAATTAAAAATTATTAATCGAACACATAAGTCTAAAGACTTTATTACATATAAAAGATATTCTTAACGGCTTAATTAAAATTTTTAATAAATTGAAGGTAAAGAAAATAAATTTTTAATTAGTAAAATAGAATTTAATTAGTCGTTCAAAAGATATCAATTAAATTAAAAAATTCCTCTCTCTATATATATATATATATATATATGTTTTGTGTGCGTGCGTATAAATTATATTCCAATATCAATAAAACCTAAACTAAATCTCTTAGAGAAATTGAAATATATATAGCATATAAAATTTAAATTTTATCGAAGGTAAATTTGAAGTTTATATGTAAGATTATTTACCGAAGGGAAACTCTTCTGCAGAAACATCGTGGTCGTATAATGATATTCTTGATCCTTATGTAAAGGACATTTGATCCCAGCATTAGGATCCTTGCATACATCAGGCTGACTTAATGGAAAAGGTATCGGAACGAAACTTATCTCACCGTAAACTCGTGCGTTGATTATCGAGATATCTTTGTCTGTAAAAGGAATGCACAAAATAATATATTATAATTATAAAACGATCATTACTTAATAAATTTATAGATCTATAATTAATTAATTTAATTTAATTTACTATGTATCAAATATTATATAATTATATATAATAATTATATATTATAAATTATAGAAAGATATATGTCTTAAATATGTATTTTTAACTAATAATTTAAATATATTTAATATCATTAAATTAAAATTGAATCCTCACAGATAAATTGGACGTATGATTTTGAATATATAATTCTCATACTTACTAGGTGTAAAGTTGATAGACATAGATGCATTAGTACCGCGCACAAAAATACATGTTTCATCGGACGTACTACATTCGGAGATTATCACTTTTGTGAATGTACCTAATGTTGAACCTAAGATAGAAATATGAAAACTATATTAAAGCATAAATGTATTAAATACAAATTAGATAACAAATAATAATATATTAAATATACTGGAAATATACGTATATATTAAATAAATTTAAAAAGTAGACTGCTCTTTAATTTTATAATGATTGGGTTATATTCAATTTTATTTATATAAATTAATAAATTAAAAATTTTCAAGAAAAATCATTAAAATAATAAAACTGATTAAATTTTGTAATTATAAAATAGGTCAAATTTTGTAATTATAAAACAATTTAGTAATAAAATATTAGATAATAAAATTTCAAAAATTTTAATTACTTAATATTCACTAACAAAATTTCATTAAATTTTATTACAATTTCTAGTAGATGAATTCTTCGTATATAAAATACTTTTTATCATTAGATAATAATATTATACTTGTGTAGATAGCACCAACAATACATTCCATACTTTGTCCTGCATGCTTTGTTACTATCTCTGATGATAACTCAATTCTCGTATAAAATAAGCTTAAAAGGAGTCACCATTTATTTCTCAAGTAAACGATATGCGTCACACACATTATTAAATTCATTCTTTGATGAAATGATAACTACATTATAAACTGATAACATAATCAGACTTTCACAATAACAAACAAAACGCGGCACGCCACTTAGTCATGAAAAATGATATATTTAATAAAAACTTGTTGCATATTAATAGTAAGAGATTTTCTTGCTATTAATATGCAATTTTTCTTTCAAAATAAATTAGCTACCCACTAAAAAATATACACTAACAATATTACATTAATATAATAATTTTCTATTCAATATAAATGTAATATTGTACACAACAATTACATTAATGAATTATAACATTCGTATAATGTTACTATATACTTTCAGCTATTCATATTTCCTTTCAAAATAAAAAAATAAAATATAAGGAATATAAAATAGAAATACAAAGTAAATATTGCAAAGAAAAACTGCATTATAATTGTATTTTTAATGTGAAATAGGAATAATAATGAATAGCGCGCAAGAATGTGTATCGTTATTATGAATGCATCGTTATTATTATTTCGCTGTAAAATCATGAAGTTTATTTAAATGAAGTTTATTCAACAGCATGGATATAAAAAGCGTTTATAATAAAAACGATAATAAATGTGTTTACTACAACAAATATCTTTTAACATCACGAAAAACATATAAAAAAATTTCAAATATTAACGTAAATCTATTATACTGTCGAAACCTGAACTGATTGAAATTGGATCTACTTGGCTTTCTTAAACACATATATACACCTTCCTGCGCACTATCTGCGACGGATGCTTCTAGGTTTTGAAGGCAAACAAAGAAAAAATAAATTTTAGAAAGCATCACTAATGTCCATCTTTATCAATGTAGATAAACTTTAATCTGGTTTAACTTACTTTTTATCTTTTTCTAGTTTTAAGAATTAGATAAAGATAAGTTAAACCGAGATTAAAATTAATCTACATCAGTATAAATGGACATAAAAATATTTTCTTCTTACAATAGATTCTTTTCCGGTATTTCTTAAAACAAACAGAACATTCCTTTTAAAACATGCCTCTCTTTCAACATCTTTTGGATCGAACTTTTATAATTTTTAATACTTCATATACCATTTTTAATAATATGTATCTATATAACATAATAAATCTTTAAAGATTCAGCGCTTTTTTGGCAATACCTATTATCATCATTACAATTAATAATATTTATGTCAATTAATTTAACTTTGCATGTTATACTTGTTATAATTATAATTTCAGCTTTCTATCTAAAGAAGGAAGTTATTAAAAAGTGATCGAATTTGTGTAAATAAAACAAATATCTAATGGTTTTTTAGTGATTCTTTAATCTCTGCATATAATAATAAAGTTATTAAAAAGTGGCATTTCATGGCATTTGAGACAACATCTTGAAAATTGAGCCAAATTTTAAAATTGTATATCATATTCGTGCTCAATTTTCGAGATATTTTCCAAACGCCACGAAGTTTTTAATAACTTTATTATCATATGTAGAAGATCAAAAAAATAAACACTAAAAAATCACTAGGTATTCCTTTAAATAAATAATGTTTTCGAGTCAAAATCTACAAAAAATACTGTTCTTTTCAAAGTTAGCAACGTTATAAAAATAACTCTTTACCATTCTTTTTTCAAAAAGGAATTCGTTATCATTACTCATTAATGATTTGTAAAAATAACTTATTTATACCGTAACTCAACATACAATGAGTCATTACTTTTTCATTACTTTTTTTTACACTTATAAATTATAATGTTTTTCATTGACACCTCAGTGCACATTAAAATCATTATACACTTCTTTAATCTGAATGTAAAAAGATATTTCAATTGATAAAATGCCAAAGTATATTTTAAAAAGCAAATTCAAATAGCATAATATTAGGTTGCTGGAAAGTTCGTGCCGATTTTGAAGGAAAATTGAAACTCAGAAGATTTAAATTTTAGTATACATTTATTAAATTTAAATCTTTTGCGAGAAACTTTCCGAACAACCCTATAAAATGTATTAAGAATTTCGCGATTTTTTTTAACTGGTTCCTATATTTTTATTAAACACATCTTTACGTTGATTTGTGTACAACGCTTAAAAGTGTATTAAGTTCTGCCAATGAAAAACATTACTATATGCAGATTTTTGCAGTAAACATTCTGACGAGAAGTTAGAATTTTATCTTTTAGTAGAGGAATAAAACTCAAAAGCTGATAAATATATTACATATATATATATATATATATATATATATATATATATATCACACAAGATTTAGTAATTATGACTAAAACTTTTACGTGGCTAGAAATAAAGTAACGAAAAAAATAACTAATGAAATCATCATTACTCCAAGCATTATTGTGCAAGTATTATTGTAAATTCATTATCATAAACATATTACTCAGAAGAAAATGTAACAGTGTTAACGAAACAATATATAACGGTAACAATATTACAAGTAACGCGTTATATACTTTCCAACCTTGATTCTTATACCTTAGTCTTATAAGTTCTATAATGTGTTCTTTGTTTCCTGTTTCTTTCTTTTTATTTTTTTTTCCCCTTTTTGCGACCGTTTTATTGACGATTGTATTATTTCTTGCTTGATGTGTTTCTTGTTTCTTCTAAAGTTCGTTAACTTTTCTCAGGCGACGGAAAACGAGATATAAGAGGCAAAAGAATAAGATGTAAAAAAAATAACAAAAAGCAATCCGTATCCGAAAAAATCGGAATTTTAGATTCGGCAATGACTACACGAATCCATTTCCATTTATATTCCTTAAGAATTGAAATAGATAGAAATAGATTCGTGTAGTCGAACCGAATCCAAAATTCTAATTTTTCGAATAGTGAGAAGAAAGGATATAAAAAATACATTATAGAACAGACTTTGTGACCAAATCAATTACTTTTTTAACATTTGGCTTCAAATTTGTAAACTCATGATGGATAAATCCCGAAAACGCAACATCCCTTCAATAAATTATTACTGTTAACATTTTCATTCAAGGTAGATTTATTGCAAATGATTTTCTGTCAATTCCTGATTAATAACGATAATAAATAATAAAACACGTACTCACCGCAATTATCAAATTTGAAGGCAAGACAGGAAGACGTGAAACAACATAACGCATAGAAAAGCGTGAATACGACAATCGTCACTCGAATCATATTGCTGTTGCTCGTACGGATTCCGCGCAGCTAATGGCGGGTGCTGCAATACGGCAATTGTTTTAACATGTGTATTCCCCTCTAATACTTAATGAAAGAGCGCCTCCAATCGGTTCTCGTTGTCGAAATACCGATCGAGCTGAGACTGGAAGTTTACCATATAAGGCTGTGGTCAAAGTTTCGTTACAAACGCTTTGAAGCACTTGATGGACCAATTAAAAGAAAGAATTTTATAAACTGTATAATATATATAAATAATTTTATAAACTGATTAATTAAATCATTAAATTGATCAATTAAAAAATGCTTCAAAGTGTTTGCAGCATCGCGTTGACCGTATCTTATATCAGAAAGATTTTTCTCTGCCTATATCTTTTAATGATATTTCTTTCTTTTTTTTTCTTTGGGTTTTACATGAAATAATCTCGAATTGAATAGTGGCTCAATCTGATGACTCTAAATGTCCCTAGATCCAGGGACATTTACAATCCTTGTTGTCTATGAAACTCGGATTTCGAAATTATTATCGTCATACGTGTTTCTCTTCTGAAAGGTTTTTATTTCAGAAATTTCAAAATATTTTTGTGGCATTTGTTGCAATTCTTTTTTTACCTACTGTTTTTTTACCTGCGGTTAATTTGATAATTATTATACCCAGAGAAAATCAATTGTATTTCATTCTGCGTTTTTAATAATAATTTTTTTAACAAATTTCAATTTGAATTGAACTTTTCAAACCTATAGTGAAGATGACCCAATAATAAGGGAAACGTCTGTTTTTTTATTTCATTTCTGAATATATGATATTCTTACATCAACAATCTGCTGGCTCACATTGGCTTTTTATCTCCCTATAATTTTTTAAAAATAATTTTTATAATAATTTTAAAATGATATTTATAAACATATATTATATATATATATATATATACATATACATATATATATATACATATATATATATATATATATATATATATATATATATATATATATTTTAT
>Ga0157364_1003969_pt1 | contig 14585 bp, 12 predicted proteins | sample AttsexASBM2_FD_111476 | JGI IMG/M metagenome (GOLD analysis project Ga0157364, IMG submission 111476) | Fungus gardens microbial communities from leaf cutter ant in Ribeirão Preto, State of São Paulo, Brazil - Atta sexdens ASBM2 | ecosystem: Host-associated > Fungi > Mycelium > Unclassified ... | reverse complement strand
TTGAACATTTCACGCACTTCTTTGAGAAGAATTTTGAATAAAGACCTCGGTATGAAGCCATACAAAGTTCAATTAGTGCAAGAATTGAAGCCGCATGACCATCCGATGCGTTTTCGGTTCGCCCAATGGGCTGAACAACGCTTGGTTGAAGATGAGCATTTTTACCGAAAAATCATCTTTTCTGACGAAGCTCATTTTCACCTCGGTGGCTATGTGAACAAGCAGAATTGTTGTATTTGGAAGTCAGAGAATCCGCACGTTGTCATGGAGAAGATGCATCCACAACGAGTGACTGTTTGGTGTGGTTTTTGATCCGGCGGCATCATTGGGCCATTTTTCTTCGAAAATGAGCAAGGAGCTGACGTCACTGTCAATGGCGAGCGCTACCGCACCATGTTAAACGAATTCTTGGTTCCCAAATTTGAAGAGGAGGACACAGACGACATTTGATTTCAACAGGACGGCGCATCTTGCCACACAGCCAACGCTACAATCGATCTTTTGCGCACTGTCTTCGAAAATTGCATAATCAGCCGAAATGCTGATGTCAATTAGCCGCCTCGCAGCTGCGATTTGACTCCGCTGGACTATTTTTTATGGGGAACCGTCAAGGATGAGAGTTACGCTAACCAGCCAGAAACGATTCAAGAATTAAAACATGAAATCAAAGTTGCCATCGATGAAATACGCGCTCATACAGTGGAAAATGTACTGAAAAATTGGATTGATAGAATGGGATATTGTGCAGCTAGCCGTGGAAGTCATTTGAATGAAATTGTATTTCATGTTTAATGGCAATGTACTACCTTTCCAATAAAGCCATAAACTTTGAAAAATATTCATGCGTTTCTTTTTTAGAATCAAATTAAATTCCAAATTTAAATGGCCCTGTACTTGTCTAACTATCTTTACTGTAACGATGCTACAGAATATTTAGAATATTTCTTGCAAAAAATAAAAAAATTTGTTTTTACAATTTCTATAATAAATATTGCAATTTATTTAAAATTAAATTTTTATCAGATTTTTGCTATTTGTGAAAGATTACACTAGTTTACCATAAAAAATGATTTTGAATCGAACTAGATGTTTTTTTACAGATTTTTGTACGCTGAAAATCAATCAAAATCACGATGCTGCAAATCAAAAAGCATATCAGATTTTTAAAGATAATTGTAATTTAGTGTCCAAAAAATAGACTTAGAAACGTTACCTTGAAAAAAAATAATGCGTTACCATTAGTTATTTTTTGTTAAAAATAACTCGTTATTAACTCGTTATAGGACTAATTAGAAGTACATTTCTAAGGACACGAAAGTGAAACATCTTTTACCGCCAATAATATCGAAATATGATCGAATCCATCCAGTAAAAATTAAAGTAACGATAAAAGTAAAGACTGAATTGTTATTATTACTACAAAAATATAATGATTATTATCGAAAAAATATAACGAAAAAAATAACGGCGTTATCAGTATCAGTTATCAGTAACGCACTTACTTTCCAACTCTGCCAAAAAGTGATATTGTTTTGTAAGAAAAGTTAATGTTATCTTGAAATTTAAAGTCATAAATGTTTTATTATTCACTCTCTATAAAATTTTCTTTTATTTTAATATCATATTTTTTTAGCTATAAAAAATTTAAATGCAAGGTTTCTCTAAGATAACAAATTTTCTACAATGATGAAGATCTTTTATCTGAAATATATTTTTTTAAATACATTTTTTCGAGATATTTGAGGTAGGCAATTAAAATGAGACACTTCTTGTGTATATATATATATATATATATATATGCATGTACATACACATTAACGGAATATATAAATTACACTATGAACGATAAATTACACTGTGTATTGATAAGCACTTTATAAGTATGATTTAATTCATCTTCATACGCGGAAAATTTGCTATCTTAGAAAACTTTGTATTTAAATCTCTTTATTTATAACATAGCTAAATAGTAAAATATTGACATAAAAGAAATACATATTAGGTATGCAGAGGATATACATGACTTTTCAGATCAGAATTTCATAATGTTAATCTTTTTTACGAAAAAAATATCAAATGTCACAAAAAATCTATTTTTTGTACATTAAATGTCAATTATTTTGGAAACCTGATGTGAAATTTAATTTGCAGCATTGTTTTTGTCATCCAAAAATCTATAGAAAGCTTGTATTCTTTCTTCAAAATAATTGAAAAAAAAAACATTTGTTTGTAAACTAATGTTATTTACAGAAAAACAATATACAGTAATATAACATTTATATGACATTCTAACACTTTATTTTATAAATAATTATCTTACCTTATATTTCCGTTCATTAATGCCGATGCTTTATAATATCTTATAAACTAAAAAGAAGGCAATTATAGAGGCAGAATAAAAAAAGGAAGATGATATAGGCAAGAATGTGAAATAATTTATTAAACCGTTTACCCAAGTTTAGATTGTAGAGAAAGCATATATTTATTTACATAATATATAAATATTATTGTCAATTCCTGAAGAGCAAGATTAATAAATAAAAGTTAACCCCTTGCGATGAGAAAATATATTAAAATACGTACTTTTAAATTATCTTTGATCATTTATTAAATATTGAATAACAATCATTTACGTGATTTATAAAACGTTGATGCGTTTCATGAAATTTTACAAAAAATACTATTTTTTATGACTGTATTTTTTGAATTACACATACTAAATATAAATTATTTCTTCTGTGAACGCAAGGAGCTAATAAAATAGCGATTTGTAGCATAGCCCCGTACATGCCTCGTAAGAGATATAGATATCCCATACTCCGTTTAGATATAAAATATTAATTTCTTGTATTTTAAGCAAAAACAATTAACATAAAAATTTGTAAAAATTATAAAATAAAAAATCACATCTAGAACGATCGGAACGCTCTTATTTCATTTATTTACTATTTAATAATAAATAACTTTCTCTTATCGTATTTTTAAATAATCTGATAGCGATAATTCCAACAACATTATATATATGCACATAATATATATAAATAGAATAATTTTAAAATGATATTATTATATATAAAATGATATCTTTAAATTATATTAAAACAATAAGTTGCACTTATTTCCTATTTTGTCAAATATTATTTTTAATCATTATTTTTTGTAAAGTTAATTCTGACAACAAATCTTATAATTCTAATCTGTAACAATCTTGACAAGAAATAATTAACATAAAGAAAAATTAAAAATATAATACAATATTTTAATAACAAGTCACAATATACTTGAAACAAGTAATACATAAACAAATAAAGTATACAAGAAAAACTTTTCTTAACTTGTTCATGATATTATTAAAATATTTTATATACTTTTTAATGAGGCAATTTTTACATTTTTATTTCTTTCATTATTTATTAATTAATTATTGACTAGTTTGATTTGACTAGCTTTCACCAAAATACAATATTAATTCAAATATTTGAATAAAATACCATAAAATGAAATTGCATCATTGAAACAAAGCTAATTCATTTTTGTCCTATTATATTTTAGCATATTATATTAGTAGCACCATATATATTTATTTATTTATATTAATATAAAATTTATATTAATATAAAAATTTTCATTTATTCCTGATAAAAAGCAAGATACGTAGGAAAAGCAGTGAAATCGAATTATTCGCTTATCTTCATTAAAAAACTTGAATTTTTTCTCGCATAGGGAATATAAGTATCGGAATATATGTATCGAGCATTATTTATCATTATTTCCTTCACCATATTAGTTTGTGACTTGGTTAAGTAATAATACGATACAATATGAAAATCGATATCAGCAAACCGAAATTAAATCGAGAATTAAATATTCCACCACCTTTGTATTTATTCCATTCGATTGTTGATTCCTTTCTTCATCAGATTTTTTACGAAATAGGGGCATATATAGAACGTCTATTACCTGGAACTTCCAAGTTGGCAGAAGTTATGGTGGAACCTAAACTATTCGTTGCCGTACATGCATAAGTCCCGGCATCCTCTACATAAGAAAAATACATAATTATCTGATAGAGAATTATTATTTTCTTCTTTATACTTGAATATAATTATTTATTTGCTTAAAATTATTTGAATTTCATTCAAATAATTCTAAGTAAATAATTTTGTAAAAATATGTGCAAAAATAAATTAATACAATTAAAAGATTGCATACAAGCATAAAATATTGTATATATACACTTGTATCGTACCAGGTAAAGCTCTCATTATGGTAAGACGACAAATGCCGTTTCTGTATTGAACTTCGTGACTCTTAGAATTTTCTACGATTCTATTATTTTTTGACCATAGAATATTGGGTTGTGGTTCTGCTTGAACAATACATTCGAATCTAGCTGATTGTCCGCTTATTACCGCAATATCTTTCAGTGGCTGTAATAATGATCAACATTTCTTTGTAACATGATTTTTGATTAGAATTATTTTAAAATTAATAAAAAGCTTTTAATATTAATGTTATTAATTTAACTATATTACCGTAATGAATATAGGAGCTTTCTTCGGTAAAACTTCGATATAAGGTTGAATTATTTCTGTAATCGATGATACGCCGTTGCTAAGCGGCCAAGGTGAACCTATATAATTTTTTTTATAAAACTTAATGGAAAAATAATATTAATATTTACTCACAGTATGTAGCAATAAAAGAATATGACGTGGCAAAGTGATTAATGCGTAATTTAGTATAATAGTACAATAGCAAGTGACAAATTGTTAGAACCTAAAACCTAAATAAATAATTGATATATATGTTAGCACGCATGACAGAAAGTAGCAATTTAGTTTTAAATTAATATTTAATATCATGAAAAGCTCATTACACTTAATTATTATTATTGATTATTATTTATTTCCTAAATTACATTTTATGATGTTGTAAATTCGTTAGAGAAATCTCGAGAAAAATCCGAGAAAAATCCGCAAAAAGCAACAAAGCAGGTTTAATGCAAATCACAATAGAAACTGTAACTATTCAAAAGTATAACAAGAGATTATTTAATAAGAATTTCATTACAATAATATTATTACAATAATATAACGATTGAAGCAAAGCAAGAAAAAATTGAATAACGTTCAACACATGTTCTCGACGGCAGGTATGTACCTGCAGAATCCACATTACTAGGTGGTCCAGTAGCGCTACTCTGTCTTGGAGAGAGGCTTGGCAGACTTGGACTAAGAGAAAGCGGACTGGGCGTTGTATGATCCCATCTTGATGATGATACAGAACTAGCTATGACGAGATTTGGAAGCGCCATCGAATTTTCTATACTAGCTCCCTTCGATTGTTTTTTATTGAGATTTTTCAAATCTTCAGCTTCAGAAAAGTCGCTTTCTGATGTTGGCTCCCATTTAACAGTCTTTGAGTTTTCGAATTTATTTTCTATCTTGTTTTGACGGTTCAAAAATGTGCCTTTTTTCATAAAACCATTTGTTTTCTTTTCAGTAAACTCATGGATTATAGGCACTTCTATGTCACTGGAACGTCTTTGTCCTTGAATCATCTTCTTGCTGCTTTCAACCGTCTTTTTACCTTCGCCGGGTAAAATGATACCAAATTCGTAGCCAAAATCGTACTTGAAATATACGAGTCCAGTGTCCGGATCAATTTGTTTTGTTCCTGTTTGCGTCAATGAACATTACACGCTTGTATTACGCTAATATACTTTATTTATGGACTTCTTCATAAATGTACACGATATATTTTATACTTTACGATAGTGAGATTATAACTTACGAGTATGTAAATGTGTATATATGTGTTATATTTTTATATCAATTATATATAATATATGTTCAATACACATACAAATTACACAAGTCACAATTACAATGAGTCAAATATATCTTTTTAATTAGAAATTAAGAAAAAGTAATATTATTAGTATTACCATGTTCAGAGACTCGCGATTCTTCTCTATAAGTTCTTGGTTCATCACTATCAGTTATTTTGGAGTCATTAGTATGCTTCAAAATCGATTTACCCTGTTTCAAATCTGATTGGATATCACTTACAAATTTTTCGGTTTTTGATTTGAAGCTGCTCGTCATATCATTCATGTGACGTGACGCAATGTCTGCGAAGATTTCAGAACTTTATATTTTATACAAAACAAGAAAGAATTTATTTACCTACTTTTCAAATAAAAAGAAAATAAACATTATTTATGCACAAGCATTTATTTCTATAAGTGTAAAACAAGAATAAAAAAATTAATTAGAGAATCAAATAAAGAACAAACGACCGACAAAGATGTAAAGCGATATAGTTGTGAACGTAATTACTAATTTGTCTATTACTGTCTATCATTTTGTCGCAAAAAAAAATACGTCTATACATCTATAACAAACATAATGTAAAAATGTTATGTAACATTGATATTGCTCTTACGACTTGCTGCTTTTTTTACGTCGCTTTTCGAGATGAATCCATATTCAGGCGGTGTACCAGGCTGTAAAACATTATCAATCTTTTCAGAAGTTGTATATTGCTGATATTTTTGGAAATTAATCTTTTTATCTATATCTCCTCTACGGATCTGCGTCAGCGACGAAAAACTAGTGTCCAACTCCATCGGTGATACATTATATGTCGATGCACTCGAAGATCTTGGACTCCTTCCTGTGGGTGGTTGAACTTTTCGATAATATGGATCCTCCGTGTCACTATCTGCTGGAGCCCATTTGGGTCGAATTCTGCTTGAATCTACATCGCTCTCGTAATCAGATTCTCGAAATTGTCCTTGTACAAATTTTTTCGGTTTAGGCACATAATAATTAGCTCTTTGCTGTTCCTGGACAATTGTGGCATTTGTGTCGCCAAACTTTATGACGCGGCTTGTTTGCTCAACAGTAACAACCCTTCTAGAATTCTCTGTTGATTCATCCATCCTTACGGTTTTCTTTGTCTCTGTACCCATCGCATTGGTAAATGGCGTGCTTGTATGTGCTTCATAAAAGTGTTGTTGCGGCTGAGGTGGTGCATATGCGATTTCTGGTGGAGAACCGGGTAGGAGAACCGTTTTCGATTTTGTTGGTACGATTACTGTATGTTGTTTGTGAGACGAACTTGATTCCATTGGTCCTATATGAAAAGTTTGTCCGTATGATCTTCTTCAAACCTTTTTTGACCGCTCGAGAAAAGAGCATAGTAACAAAGGAAGATAGAGTAGTAGCGGCCGGTTTCACACGTCGAACAGATCTTATTAAAGCCAGAAAATAAAATTTAATGAATTTCGGTCTTGATATATTTTCCATGTTATTTTCATAAATTAAATATTGGTGATATGTCGGACTTTTCTCGATCTTGAAACGATGATGAAACCGGTTATAACTAGATAGTGGCATGCTCCATGAGAAATAAATTAATTTATGCAAAAATAAGCTGTGGCGATTATAAAAGAGACAAAACTTAATAATCACTTCTAACTGAAAGAAATAGCATGCAAGATAAGCTAGATAAGAAAACTTGTTTGGATGAATAAACTATGTTTGGATGAAGCAAAAAAACTATACATTATTAGTTGAAAAATAAAAACGAAATTAAACATTTGTTTGTTAAGGATTTAGCTTCTAATTATTTTCTACATAAAATTATGATGTAATTCGGATTATAAAGTAGTGGTCTAATTGTAACTATAAAACAGTGGTCATATGTTATATATATTTGTTACTATATTGTCAAAAATATGTTGTCTTTCATATCGTTTTCTTTCTCACTTCTTTTCACTTATTATATTTATAACAGAATGATTTGTATTGTAATATGTTATATTCTAACATAAATAAATATATATCTATATATAAATATATATCTATATATAATTATTTATGTTAATATACCGTATCTCCAGATATATAATATATATATATCATTAAATAAAAAATATATTAATTTTTTATATATATATATATATATATATATATATATATGTATAACACTAATAAATTGTTTAATTAACGATATAATACAAGTCATATTGTACAATAATTTGATATGTTGATTAATAAAGTATTTCAATTTAAATTTAGTAAGTAATACCTGAATCGGCAACATTAAATTTCGTGGAGCTAACTGTATGGCATGACAATATTCTACCATCATCACTCTCGTAGTCGCTCTCGCGGAAGTCACCCTTCACTAATTTCGAAGGACTCGGAGAAATCGACAGAATTTTTTCTGCTGGTACCAATTTTCTATGTAATTGATTTAGGGAATATCCCGTTTCCTGCAAATAACATTTTTTTAAGATTTCTGATTTAATGCACTTATACATAGCGCTACAAAAAGCACAAAAGGCATACACACATTTATTAATATTATACAATCTGACAGTTAAATCTACGAAATATTTCATGATATTTATTAATTATTGATTTCCTAAGCAAGCATTAAAAAATAACATTTGAAATGGCACACGGACACGCATCAAATCTCGAACCTTCATGGATTCGAATCTGCGCAGATTACTGCTGTCAGTTGCTAATTCGTAGCTCTTTTCCAACGAGCTACGTTGTTGAACAGCTTTGGATGTCGCTTGTGCACTACAAATAGATGGCAAGACAAAGGAAGATTCATCTTTTTGCAAATGATCAGTTTCGTAATTATGACTTTCAAAGGATTTTGTTCTATTCTCAGTAGTTCGGCTCTCAGTGTGAATTATTGTTGAAAGTCCGTCGTGTTTTCCAAGAAATTTTTGCGTAGTCACAGATGAAGCCTTCTGTTGAAATGGCTCATCAGTATCTGCCATATAACCACTTTCTTGCTGAAAAACTTTTGTTTTAAACTTTGGTGATTCCGGTTTTTTGACAGAAGATTTTTGCACCAAACTCTTTGTACTTGGCTGTACATAAATTGGTGGAGAACCAGGTTTCAGAGGTATTAAGTTTTGCTGTTGTTGTTGCTTGACTTCTCTTTCATGTCGTTTAAATATTATTTTTCTTGCTGCCTTTTCGGAAGGTTCTATGGTAACGAGTGATGATGGTTCTGTAAATTGTGCAGGAGTCTCAAATTTTGAAGGTGGAAGTGGCTCGGGTTCAGTAGATCTTGGCCTCGTCGACTGTTTCGGAACAGGTGCTTTAACTCTTCGATAATGTGGTTCTTCGTTGTCACTCTCGTAAGGTCTCCATTTTGCTTTTGGACGACTATCAAAATCGGACTCGTAATCACTTTCATGACTAAAGGAACCCTTAACAAATTTTGATGGAAGTGGTGTCGAGAATTTGACAGGTTTTTTGGCTGGAACAGACGGTGGTGTAATGCGTACATCTTTTGGTGGAAGTATGGGTGGTTCCTCTACTCTTTCTTCTACTGTCGTCGTATGCTCCAATCTAGTTTTTTCTTTTGCAAAAGATGATGATATATATCCAATTTCCGGAGGAGATCCTGGCTTGATAGCGATAGAGTCTATTTCTGTCTCCATAAGACGATGTGATGTCGGAAGTGATTTCGTAGTTGGTTCGATTCTCTTTACCAAACTAGGTGCTTTCAACTCTTTGTCTTCTGTCCAACGTTTTGAGCTAAAATCTTCAGATTTCTGTGTCGTTTCAGATTTTTTCATGTTACATTCAGTAATATACTTTTCAAACAGAGCTTTCTCTTGCACAGTATTTATAGTATGATCGACTTTAATTGTCTCGGCATTATAAATTATCGGACCTAATTTCGTAGGCGGAGATGCTTCTATTATTTTTTCAGTGAACTCTTCTTTAGTACACCATGACTGTTTCTCTACATTGGCAGATGATTCCGTACTAATTTTCTTTATTATGCCTTGCGGTATTTCCTCAATTTTCTGCTGAAATTCTTTCGAAGAGCCTCTGTATTCTTCAATAGGAACATTCCATTTTTGAATAGGTTTAGTTTGTGGTGGCCATGATTTTCTATTTGATTCTACACATTTTTTCGCCCAAGATTTTTCCATTGCCAATGCATCCGCAGATGGTTTCGGCGATGTAGGTCTTAAAATTTCTTGCTGACTAGAAGCAGCTGAATGACATCTATATTCTGATAGATCTGTAGACACGTGCGATTTGGTTTCCACATCCGATGATGATGACCACGGTCTAATAGGAGAATTACTTCTCAATACAGACGTTGAAGCGTATCTCCATGGTTCCATCTTTTCTTCTTTAAAGTATTTGCTTTCCTTCTTCTCATATGTATCTTTCTTTCGTATGCATGTTTCTTCAAATGTTTCTTTCTTCTCGAGATCAAAGAGCGGTGGTATTGTAACTGGGAGGACAGGTTCCGCAGCTTTGACAGGTTCTGTTACTTTTGAAATAGACATAGGAAAGATCTTTACGCCTCCGATCGGAGCATCTATTGGAGATAATGTTTTATCAAAAGATTCTTGAAGCTGTTTTGCCTTAACAAATACATCAGGTCGTTTCTTTTTCTCCTCTGGTTTTGGCATGTAGCATATCTCAGGAGGTGGTTCTGGCACAAGATCAAAACTTTTCATCATCATTTTAAAATTCTCCGTTTGATTTTGTAGTTGCGAAATGGACGAATCGACAAATGTCTTTTCCTCTACAGTTTTTTTTACTTCCATTGAAGGCAACTTAGAACTCTCATATGGAAATTCAAATAGCTTATTTTCTACTCCACGAGATGATGATCCTTGTTCTAATTTGGTAAAAATATCCTGAGCGGCTTTCTTCATTGTTTGCAAGTCTGACGATCTTACCTCCGGTTTCTTTGTTTCCTGATAAATAGTTGCTTGCTCATAATTCTTTGTTAATTTTCCAACTTTCGCTCCTTGAAGTTCTTCTTCTGTTAGCTTAATCATTTCCTTTGGCCCTTTTGGCATTATCTCACTTTCCTTCGTAATGGACTCGAAGAAACTCAATGCATCTTTTTTTACAATCGTAGAAGTTTCTATGTTTTCATTGTTAATCGTTGATTTTTCCTCTGTTTTTATTAATGGCTTCGTAACATTTTCCTTGTCACGGTCGATTTTCTTTGTTGCGATCGTTTTTTGCTCGATTCGAGGTTTAGACTCCATAATAGATGGAGTTTTATGTTCAAGTTTCATATGGAACTTCTGTTCTGACTTCGTTTCGGTTTCATGGGATTCGATTGTAGATGAAATCGTTTCCGATTTACTAGTCTTTATTTCTGGTTCGGTGACCTTTTGCATAGTATCAATTGTACTCGATATCGTAACAGACTTGGGCAATTCAATTAACGCTGTTGTTGGTATCTGTTCGCTCATTAAAGTACCTGATGATATCTCTTCCTTTTTCCCTTCGGACTAAACGTAAATATAATAATTTTAGAAGTATTTAGAAACAGTAAATACTACTGATTCAGAATATTAAATTTTTATTTCATTGTTTTATATTGTTATAATAAAAATATTATAGCTTGCTTATATTAAAGATAAGTTACCTGGATGACATTTTTATCCTGGATGTTTTCATAAATGACAGTTTTATGTACTTCGACCATAGTATCAGGCTTTGGTTCGAAGACCGCGATATCAGCGATACTCTGCGCCTCGCCACCGGCATTCGTCGCTCTTATCATGTATTTGCCGGCATCTTCTTCTTTAGCTGTTTTATATATAATATAACAGAGTAACAAAATAAATTCTTAAAATATTTAATAATTATTAATTATAAAGTAAGAGAACCGTTAATAAAAACTTATTCAATCATATGATGAGAATTTATAGAGATAAAAATATATACCCTTGTCTATAACCAATGTGTAACAATTTCCTTGTTGAATAATTTTTAATTTTTGTGGTTGTTCGTTAATTAGAACATCGTTTTTATACCAATTAACTATTGGCTCAGGAATACCAGTAATTTCTACTTCCATAATAATACGATCTCCCTTTTTTATTACTTGAGCTTTGAGGCGCTTGCCGAAAACCGGGGGAAATATTGTTTCTAAAATTATACAGTGCATTCATTAAGCAATGAATTCTTATACATTGTATAAAATTTATATACAATCTTTCTTGATTAATTTATATATGTATGCCATTTACTTTTAACGACCAAGTCAGCCGTGCTACTAGCAGTTCCAACGTCATTGCTCACTGTACAGGTATATCGTCCAGCATCTTTTGCATTGACATTTTTCAGTTCCAATTTTACATGATTATGAGCATAACTAATTTTTATATTATCCTTTAATATCAACTCTTGACCGTTCTTCGACCACAGAATCGTTGGTTGTGGAAAACCTAAAATAGATTAAAAACAGTCAAAAAATGAAAGATAAAAAAGATAAGATCATAAGTACATTGAAAAAATTCTAGGTTTTTTTCAATATTTTTCAAATATAAATTATATGATTTAAATATATGTAATATGAAGCGCACTTACTATCAATGATACCTTCAAGAACTACATCAGTTCCTTGGTCGACAATTATTCCTGTAATCGGTGAAATAAATCTTGGTGCTATTAATTTCCTAGACGGTCTTTGAATTTGATTTGTTTTAACATTATGTTTAACACCTTCTGTTTCTTCACATACGAGAACGGTCTTTTTTTGTTCCATCTCGCCAGGCTGTTTTTGTATGATTTTTTCATACTCTTCGATTTTATGAGACTAGAAGATAATATTTTTTATCGAGTCATACAATGTTTATATGTGATTAATATTTGATGTAAAAATTCTCTAAGTCCGAAAAATCAATTTGGCGCACGGTTCAAATGATACTACATAGTATATAAATTCACATGGAAATATTTAAGCACTTAAGATCCATGATACCTTTAACCGTTATAGATTTTGTCTCTTACTTGTTGTGTATTTACATTATCGATTACACATTACGATCTTATTATTGGTGTAAAAATAAAGCAAATAAAAGTTATTTCTTTCACACATAAAAGCTATATAATACGTAAAACAACGTATTAAATATATTTACCTGAACGACAGGTGGTGCTCCATTTTCTGAGGTAGACTGTTGAGAACTTTGCATAGTTGTTTTCGTACAAACGCTGGTAGGTTCGTGTCCAGATTGTGATAAAGTAGAAGTCATAGTCGACGATAAGAATTCCTTTTTCATGGACGTTGTTGAAGAATGTGTAATAGTCGATGACATTTTGGTCAATACCTGACTCTCACCACCACCTTCATGATATGTTTTCTCACTTAAAAAGTGTTTATCACTACTGCTTGCAGGATGCATTATGTCCATGGGAGAATACGGAACTAACTCGAATACTTTTTTTACTTCACTTGCATCCGGTTTCACCGATCCACTATCTGGAAGATAATCCAGTTATGTCAATAAAACAATTATTCTGTATGTATGGCTAACAATGAAACACACTTTGAGAAATATGCACAGCCCATATTTCAATTTATAATTATTAAAAAATAAAAAACATTTTATTTATTTCTCTAAATTAAAAAGGTCGATTAATTTTTTTATAAACCAGCATTAATATCAATATTATTATAATTTATTTCAGTGTTTCTGCAATCTTATTCTATCTGATTTATATAGGTAATGATTGTCAAATTTATCAAATATATATAAATAAAAAAAATTACATATTATATGAGAATTCACGTAATTATATGAAATTATATTTTATTTTAATTAACATAATGTGCACTCTTTGTAAATATATGATATATAAAAAAATTAAAAGAGTACCGGAGCGTATCAACCGCACGGTTGAAATGCTCCCAGCGAAGTAACGAAATACTTTGCCTCCGATCTACGACAGAAATAGTATCGTTCACCTAGTAATAGGTGATTCGAGCACTCGGCTGCAATATATAACCCAAGACCTAATTTATCGTTGTCATTCTATACTTTAATGATACACATATATATTACACTCGATATCTGACATGCAAAATCATTTAGACTTTTTTTGTATCTTAATGTTTTATTTATTTATTTATTTATTTATTTATTTATTTTATTTATTTATTAGAAATAAATAAGAAATTCTAAGACCAGATATTATTTGATTATTTTTTAAATCTTTTTTTAAATGTATATGTAATAAATGATTGAATGAAATATTCTGATTTTATATTGATATAAACTAATATATTCAAGAGAAGATTTATTTTTAATTAGATTTATTTTTGTATCGACAATTTTATAATTATAAAAATGATAAGCGCATGTATCGAAAATTATTAAAACAAAATATGAACAGGATTGATACCGTTACAAAAATATTATTTGTATTTTTCAGGAGACCAGACTGCGCCGATTATTCGATAAAAATAACATGGTTTCTGTATAAAATGAAAGAAAAGAGAGAAAGAGAGAGAGAGAGAAGAGGGGAAGAATGACTGAAGAGAAGAAAATGACTCGTCTGTAAAATATTCTTAAAATTTTTTATGAAAGATGTGATTCTAGAACTTTTATCCATTTTTATATTATTTAAATTTAATGTTTTTTGTGCGCATATAAGAGAGAGAGAGAGAGAGAGAGAGAGAGAGAGAGAGAGAAATTTGTTGTATATATATATATATATATACAGGGCATGCTATATATGCAACATATAAATATAAAGATGAAACAAATATGA
>Ga0157364_1003968_pt1 | contig 14585 bp, 8 predicted proteins | sample AttsexASBM2_FD_111476 | JGI IMG/M metagenome (GOLD analysis project Ga0157364, IMG submission 111476) | Fungus gardens microbial communities from leaf cutter ant in Ribeirão Preto, State of São Paulo, Brazil - Atta sexdens ASBM2 | ecosystem: Host-associated > Fungi > Mycelium > Unclassified ... | reverse complement strand
TAAATATATAATATATTATATATATATATATATATATATATATATATATATATATATATATATCTACCCATATTTACCTACAACATAATTTCCTTCATACGTATATACATACATATGCATATGTTGTGTGTTCTTTAATATCCAACATATGTATATGTATATCACAAGTATCATAAATCTTCAAGGCACTCCAGATGTATATTACATTCATATTTTACAAGTTGTCCAGCGTTTAATGAACGGGGCATTTTGACGAGACGTAAAACAAGATTATTTTACTCGTTTTAAAAGCGGCGTAATAACGTCCTGAATGCATGTTTATACAGCAAACGAAAGAGGCGATGCAGGCGATTAGGAGAATGAGAAGTATCTTTTTTCTTTTTTTTTCTTGTATCACTCAAATGTGTAACTATTTTTATAATTTTTTTTCTCTACGTCGATACCAAGATACTCTTAGCGTTCAATTTTAAAGCGCCTTCATGAGAAGCACATCATTTTTAATGCTGCTTCCCAATTTTCTTTTGTGAAACTAGACATGTATGATTCCATTTTGCGACAAATCGTATATTAAGACCTATTTACAGTAGATGGAAGCGCGTCTCGCCATGGCACGATTTTTACACGCACAGGAAACAAATATATTATTTATATCAAGGAAACGCAACGCAATATTGTACAACGCTTACTAAACAAATAATTTTTGTTTCAATTTTCTTACCCATTGCATCATCATCTTATACAGATAGTTAATTCCAAATCGTTAGAATCGTGACTGCTCTCAATATATATATATATATACAATGATAAAACAATCTTGCGAAATGTTATCTTTCACAAGAAAAATTAAGATTTTTTGAAAAATAATATATTTTCTAAGATTTTGTGTGTGTGTGTGTGTGTGTGTGTGTGTGTATGTGTGTGTGTGTGTGTGTGTGAGAAATGGACGTCTATGAATCGCAAATGTTTCAAATATTATTTGTTGTACACAATTGTAAGCCACGGCACGTTTTGTTGAGATATTTACATTAAACTTTTTATATAGATAGTCGAAACGCTATTTTCGGTTAGCGCGTCAACGCTTTCATATATATATATTTTTTCCTATATGTATATATTAGATTAGAGAAATAAACTGCAGCATGTCATAATGAAGCAAGACACGCCTTCATCTAGTACAAACGGTCGGTAGACAGTGATGCTAAACAAACACGAATATCATTTGCCAGTTATATTATTAATGTGATCTAATCGTTTCAGTCTATAAGGTCAAAATTTCGAGTAGGCAGATTCTAAATGAATCACGCGCTGTGTTTATCCAAAATAGAGACTGATATACGAAATATTGCCTACGTGTTTGCTGCCTCCATGTCTCGTATAACTTTGGCTTCCCGCTTTAGTAACAGCAAGTTTCACAAGCCTTCGTATTCGTACTTAAATACAGTATGTTACAGAGAAATATCTATAAGAATGCATGTACATCACCATCGCTTACCCCTAGCAACATTTAGGATAATGTACACAAACAAGACATGTACAGGTTCATCGACTGAATAATAGTTTTGATACACTGTCGCGCAGGTTTTAAACACCAATCTCAGTCGGTTTTTTGCTGATATAATTCTTTTAACGATTTCAGTTCATCGATTAGTGTCTGATTTCTATTCTCCAGCACCGCAACACGATTTTCTAAGCACTTTATATATTCTTTCTTCTTTCTTCTACATTCACGTGCCGCTTCTCTGTACACATTAAAAATAGAGATAAGAATATTCTTCGTCATTAAAGGAATTTAATCTTTTCTCATCTTTATATAGGATAAGAAAATTCTATTATATCTGGTAGTTATAGGTAAGTACAGATATAATCTGTACCTGATAGGTCTATTCTTATCACTCACCTGTTCTTAAGCAACCTTAACTCTCTCTTTCGTGCCGCATCCTCCACTACTACTCCGTGACCTGTATAAGCTGTAACATTGCAAGAGACTGCACTCTCCAAATTTTTATGTTACGTGTATCATAATTCTCTATTTTTTATTAGATAGCTTTTTTATTTTATTTGTTAAGAATCATTGTATTTATCAAAAGAACATACAGTCTAGAAAATACATTAAATTACTATTAATTTATATGTTATTGCAAATCTAAAAATAGTAGATAATATTAATATATATCGATTCATGCAATATAGATTCCTCTTTGAAAAATAATTATTACGTCTATATCTATCTAAACAATATATACTACAATAATGTATGATCACGATACAATATTGTAATAGAAACAAAAAAACTGAAAAGCTTTCTTAGAATCTCTGATAGGAAATGATGCAAAAGCACACCTGGGACAAAAAATTGAGTGTCCTGGCCCTGTGCATACTGCACTATAGCTCCACCCGCTGTCGCCGCATTGCTCATAGTTAACGTGTGAAGCCCCGGAACTCCCTCCCCTTGGGTCGCAATTTGTATAGTACCGGCAGGAATTACTGTAAAACAAATAATTTTGGAAATGTAAATATGTTCTAAAAAAAAAAGAAAAAAAATATCCTGCAACTAATGATAACAGTGCCGTGCATCGATAATGCACTGGAAATGATAATGCATTTGCGTCGAAAGAGACTTTAGATGCGTGATACATAATGATATAATGTTCCTCGTACAAGAAAAAATTGAGTTTTTCGGCGCCTTTTTCTTTTTCGTCGAATGATCCGAATGATAAGTCTATATCGATATCCCATAAGCAAGAATGCCACACCAAGCGAGTATCGTGAAAAATGATATACAACGTTAGGCAGTACACACAGGGATGAAAGACAAATAATAAATGCGAATGAACCTTTCAAATTCTTTTTTTTTCTTGTCCTTCTTTCTCATTAAGTACTCCTCTAACATCATCTCCCTCGGTATAAAGAATACAAGAACTACGTATATGGACAGCCTATGGAATGTAATACAGCCAGGAAAGATACGTAAAAGGAGATAAAGTAACCAACCTGTTTGATAATGGAGCGAATGGGAAGACACTTCACTGTCCACGTTAGAATCACACTCGGAGGATGATTCTAAGGGGGGCAAACGACCGTCTGTAACACCGAATCAACCCAAATCCCCATTAATTAGCTCGTAACCGGTGTCGCTAACGTGTGTGTATGTGTGTGTGTATGTGTGTGTGTGTGTGTGTGTATGTGTGCGCGTTTTATACAATATATCATTTTCGCTTTTTCTTTTTTTCTTTATCAAATTTATACCATGTGTATCCTTATTGATAACATTGAATAAATATATTCTAAATTACTTGCAATTATCTGCACCCAGAAAGTACAATTGTATAGACAAATATGAAAAAAATGAAATTTCATCATGTAACTATGATTTGTTAAACTATTTCCTTTCTGGCTGCTGATTATACGACATATATTTATCATTGCGCTGCGTGCAGTCAGCTCATACAAAAAGGAAATAGAAAGTAGCTGAGAAACATTTATTGAGAATAAGCTCTTAAATGTTAAACGAAAAGATAACTAAATTCCAGATAGAAGTAATATGGAAATTAATTTTACATAAATGGCTGATTGTTCCACATATAAAATAGGAGTCTATGAAATCTTTGTGAAAACGATCTCTTATATGATTATTAATATATTTGACAAAATTTTCTCTTCCACAAGTTAAATTATAATAAGAATGTATAGTGTATTAAAAATGGAAAAGGAGTGGATTTCATGCAAGAATTTGTTCAAAAAATTAATTCGTAATTGAAGATGTAAAGATTAGTGCCCGTTTTTATTTATGATAATTCTTAAGAGAAACGTAAAATTTTGTTATATATAATGTTTTTTTTCATCAAATATTTTTTTCAAATTTATTTTTAATATGGCTGTCAATTGCACTTACCTTCTAATACATCCTGTATACATGAGGATTAATCAAATTAATATAAACGTCGATAATTACAATAATAATGTATGCTCTATAATATATCACGGTGAACATGAGTGTGTATTCACCGATAAATCGTTGAAAAATTATTTTTTTTTCGAATATATACGTGGGCAATTGCATTTATCACTTAACTTTACTATTCCAAATAAATTTCTTTTTCAATATAATATTAAGGTAATGGAATCAGAAAGGAACGATCTGCGCAAATCCTCTCCCAAAATTTCTTCCTAATTTTAATAATCTCCTATCTCTGCTTTTAAAATTAATTTACAATCACATTGCTGTACAGTATTATACGAGCTTGGTATGGCATACTTCTCTTATATATCCGAACGTAAACTGTATAGTATTGTATGTAAAAACGTAATACAAGTCTCATTTCATCATGCGCTAAAACTCATTATGTCTTAAAAGAGCTTATATTACTTATTTATGGTTGAAACCAGAAAAGCTTGGAAAGCTTCAGCGCAATAAATATTCATTACACCGTACCTGGTAATATATTTGAGGGACAAAATTAGGTAATATATTATTAAAAAGAGAAAAAAGGACATTCACATTAATTTAGTAGTACTAAAATAAAGATGATCTTATTAGTTCAAATTCTTTATACAACTTAAATATGCAAATTACTACTATAAATTTTGTATCGTCAACTTGTATGAACTGACATGCACGTGAACATTTTATGTGATTAATGCCCGTTTTCATCAAAGTAGATTAACTTTAAACCTTGGTTCAACTTACTCTTCGTCTAGTTCTAAAGATTAGAAAAACACAAAGAGTAAGTTGAACCGAGATTAAAATTAATCTACGTTAGTGCAAATGGGCATAAGAGCGTGCAAATATTTATCTTTAACATTTATTTTATTCGCAGCGAAAACAAAATTATACGCGAATGGTATTAATTCAGAATCGCAAAAACACCAGTGACTACACGATTAATATTCTATCGCGACCTAAATTTCTATTGCACAATAGAATGTCTAGCACATTTAGAGACAAGCTTTATTATTTAAGTAGAAACATCATGTCTTACCTGTAATTTCTCCTCCGCCTAAATCGTTGAGAATCTTTCTGTAAGATGGTCGTCTGGTTAGAATATTCCTTTTCTTGGGTGAATCCTCGTCTGAGAAACTATCGTCACTACCAGTTTCCACCACCTTAACAAATAGTATTCAAATTTCAATGATATATTAATAACTGCGTCACACATTTGCGCGTACTGATAACAATGCAGACATCTGGACGATCTTTAGGCTAAAGCGTTATAAAAAGTTAATACATATGACTCACTTGAAGTGTCTGTAAACTGCCTTGTGCAGTTTGTATAACGGAGTTAGGTTTGCTAACCAGAATAACGTTTCCTTTGGAGATTGCGACAGGTTGTATGTTTGTGGCGGTCTGTATTACGGACTGTTGATTGGGTTGTATGACCGATTGCACCTGTGCAAAGATTAAACAAAGTGTTAAATATTATGAAGTCAAGACAATTATCATAAAACTAATTGTAGACACATGATCATTATTCCTTGTACATACAAAATAAGTGGTATTTACTGTATCAATCAATATCCGTAATAATTATTGTAATAATTACTATTATATAATTATTAAAGGAATAATGTACATGTTGTTTGTGTGAGAAAGATGGGAACTTATTATTCATTGAAATGTATACCCAAAACTTTTGCCCAATGTATATCTTTGACAATGTTACATTGTCCACAGAAAGTATTCCTAATGTCCTACACTCTAAGAATGAGTGATTTTGGGAAGGCTTTTGCGTTCCCAAGACGCAACCAGCATTATGCAAGACCAGATGTTTAAATCGCACTTGCATTACAGAGAATAATGATAATAAAAGGATAAATAAACGGTATACACATGCTCCGGAAAGAGAAAATAAATTCTCGGACATAGATACACAGGAGAGCCTCCTGTATACCTGTGTTGTTCCTGACGAGGGTAGCGTCAGTTGCACAATGCTGGTAGAAGCTATCAAGTGATGAGTTTGCTGTTGATGTGTTCTATCGATAGATTGTACCGAGGTTGCGATTGCTGGTGCTGAGTCGCTCTGGGAGCCCTGCACAGACAACGGATCGACGGTTGATCCATTTTCCTCGACCATACTTTCCATAGCCCGACTACCTCGCGAGCTCTGCAACATAAGAAACATTGTATATAACATTTATATGTTCAAGGGAAGAACATAATGTCATATCCCATCAAAAATACAATAATTACATTGATTCACAAGTACACATTTGAACGACACAAATGACACAAAACCTTTGAATTGGAGGAGCTTTCGATTAGCGGAACGCGAATCATTTAAACTTCCCGCCAACAAATGAGATGACTGCTACTGCGTCATTTACATAAGCGGAGCTAAAAATAAGACTGAGAGGGAAGGGGGAGGGGACAATAAACACGCGCTCGAGGTACTGTTTCTTTCTATCTCTCTCCCACTCGACAGGAAACGACGAAAAGAATTGCTACTCGGATAAAAGGCAAGGGTAACCCTCGTTCCCGCACATACCTAGGAAATACTCGCGCGTAACTCGTGATGGTACCCCTTCCCCAGGTGACGGATGTCAGGATCAGGGCGAAAAGGAGCAAAATCACACGACCCACCTCGTGTCGACCATCCGGAGTTTACGCGGATGCGCACGATTTCGGTCTCTCTCTCTCCGAGTCGTTGGGTCGCCATATTTCGCGGCATCACGTTAAGCGTAGCAGACGAGCGTAAAACGCGCGTATGCGTCGCGCGGCCACGAGCTAATACGGAATGAGCGAAACGCAATGCAAGCAACGGTGGACGCGCGATCGTTTCTCCGTCTCGCACGCGCGATCGTCGCGGTGCGCGAGGAGCCGCGCGCTTGGTCCACGGCCCGATTGTTATTATTCTCCAGCTGGGGCACTTACCAGTTACGTATTTCTCGTCACCAAGTTTGCTGCAATCGGAGTGGGCAGTCGGGCAGGTACGTAGCAGCCACGTCAAAACTCCAGTGGCTTCGTCACTGGTGGAGCCCACGACCTCTGAGTTGCGCGTCACGCTCAAGATGGCAGTCGTCGTCGTGATAGCTGCTGCCGCCGCCGCTGTTGCTGCCGTTTCGTGACTTTCGTGATGCTGCTAATGCTGCTGCCAGTGCCGTTGATGTTGTCGTTGCTGCTGACGATTCCCCCTCGACCGCCGCCCTCTGACCCCTCATAATCTGATCTCGTCTATGTTCTAGGCGCGTCATGCAGTCATGCATGCGATCCAGTACGATCGCAGTATCGCCGCTTCAATCCTCAACGACGGCGATTCCCGCGATTTTTTTCTGTCGCACTCTGTTCGACTCTATTGTACTCTCTCTCTCTCTCTCTCTCTCTCTCTCTCTCTCTCTCTTTCTCTGCTCTCTTTGTAGCACGTTTTGCTCTTTATTTCCTCTTATTTTAAAAATATATATAATTGTGAGTCAGAATAGAATATACAGAAGAATATACAGAAATGTATATATGTATATGTACAAAATAAAAAAGTAATTATAACTGTATTATAAATTATAAAGTGTAGATTCCAATTGAAAACTTAAATATCCGAACATCAGAAAATGGCCGATAACGGCGCTTTATATGATCGCAAACTTTATGTGCAGAATGAAAAAACGGATTGTGTATCTACATACAGAGAGAAAAATGTACTAAATTTTAATAAATATTTGTTTATGTGTCAATCGAATATTTATTAAATGTAAGTATATTTATTTGATACAAAAATCACATTATTAATTTAATTATATTTTTTTATTTGGCAAATATATTTATTTTCCGCAAATAAATGTTATATTATATTAATATTGTATTTAAATAATGAATTATTAAAATTTAGTATTTTTCCTTTCATTGCAAATTTGTTACTAAACTTTTTTTTTACTTTTCTCTAACGTTTATTTAATTATACATTCAATTTTAAATACATCCTGCAAAAAATAGTATTAACTTTAATCTTAATTTAACTTAATTTTCATGTTTCTAGTTTGAGAATTAAAAAAGGATAAAGAGTAAATTAAAGAGTAGATTAAAGTTAAGAATCGTGATCGTAATCTGTATAAATAATTGACCAATTACAATCGAATGAGAGAGGACTCATCGATTATGATTGGTCAATTTTCACAGATTAATAGTCAGTATAAATGATCCTTTAATTTACATTGGTAGAAATAGAGCTTAGAAAAAATAAAGAAAAAGAATAAGTAAACTAAAAAAATTAAATAAATTACATTGATGGAAAACCATTAATCGATAATTCATATTCGAATTATGTGTATAAACATATAGTGTTTTTATTTTTCTTCTGCGTATCCAATAAATGATATATTACAATGCAAAGAAAGATTAAATTTATCCAAGTCTGATTAAAGCCTTTTTTCTCTTTTTAAAGCAGGACGTGGTGATGTTCAAAACAGTTTGAAACGCACGCACGATCTATATTCGTTGCACTTTATGGACGAAACTGTTTCAATTTTAGCGGGATTTCCTTTGGTTGATAAATAATGACAGTCTTCAATTGGTTTGTTTTTTTTAACTGTACTTTTGCACGTTTATTCTACTTCCTTTTCTCTCCAACGGGGAGAGAAAAAGAGGAAAGATGAACATTCGAGAAGTTGGAAAGAACATATCTTCCATTTCTTAAAACAAAGAGGCATTTACCAGGGCGGTATTTCGTAGTATCAGCAAGTATCAAATACCAACAGAATTAAGAGTAGTGGAAGTCGCTAATCGAAAATTTGTGAATTTCTAGAAGGCAGAAGATCGTTATTCGGAACTAGTTCGAAAAGTATCTCTAACAAGATTCGAAACTTCTGTTTGATTTATTGTTAGAAAGCAAAGCTAAAAAAACATGGAACGATTGAGTCAAGTTAAATTTATAGATATTGCTTTTATCGGAATATTATTCTATACGGGAGTCGCGAAAGCAACAGGTCAAGATGAGATAACACCAACAATATTTCTATTGAACAACGAGACACACAGTATGTAATATATACATTTCAGTAATATCTTCCCAGCAAACGAGAATGGATTAAAATGGATTGAAATTTTTTTCTATTCGAATGCGTATTTTAAATAGCGAATTTTTTTTTTTGGATTTAATTGGATTCAATTGAATTCAATTAGATTCAATTGGTTGCAATTGGATTGAAAAACTGCATTTCCTATTCAAAATTTTGAATTAAACAGTATTCACAATGTGTATGTTTTGCACAGAAAAAACTAATATTATTTTTTGATTGGAAGGCAAGAGATATGTTCCATGCAATTCCTATAAAATAAATGAATAAAAATGTATTCAGGATTGAAAAGCATTTATTTTAACATTCGTGAATCAATATTTCTGAAAATCTGAATCCATTTCAATTCATTTCAATTCATTCTCGTTTGCTGGGTTGGAATATTTTAAATTATACATTAATTAAAATTTGTTTAATCAAATTTTACTGTATTTAATGTAAAACCTTGTGTATATGTATATAAATTCAGTAGAAATATTTAAACACTAAAATTGCTTTGGATTTGCAAAAAGTAAAATTTCTCTTATTTAATTTATTTTCATAATAGGTTTATTTAAAAATTTATAAATTATGCAAAAATTCCTTGCTAGTTAATGTTTATAAAATGTATAAAAATATTTATAAAGTATTTATAAAATTTATAGCTAAAGGCTAAATAATTTTTATTTTCTAGATGAATATATTATGAGAATGTACGATAATGATTGCAAATGCATTGAATATAATTGTGGTTGCTGTCAATATTTACAGTGGGATGTAATCTCTATGGACGGAAAGTGTAAGTACATAATTATTTGTAGTCTATATTACAATTATTTAGTATCATTATATTCTGTTTTGAGGCTATATTTCTATATATTATAGTATGCGCAAATGCAAGTTATTTAGAAAAGGACTATGAGTTTTTAGTCACAATAACATACAATAACTTTATTGTTATTAACGAGACAATTTCAGGTAACATCTGATTGCACAAATTAAAATATACATTGTTGTTATATTTCAATAAATAGAATATATATTTTTAGCTCGGAACCCGCCACCTGTTTGCTTTGGACAGAACATTTTAAATAAAGTAGATGTTGAAGTTTGCTTGCATATATATGATATAAACATTAATAAAGATAAGTTTCACATTTGCTTCGAGATTTATGGAGAAATAATGAAATACCCAATCACTGAAATAAAATTGGGTTGTATCCAGACTAAACTACGTAACAAGATGGAGTATATCGAAAACAATTTGTCAAAATTTGTTTCTTAAAAAGGTGAAAAATGATACACTATCCATTGTGACTATCGGTATGAGTAACATACCGAACACAGAATCTCGTTATTGCTATAGATCTGGATATTCCGATTTTCTTCAAATACGTTATGACAAATTGTTAATAACAAATGTTCTTCACACTTTTATAATTTTATGTTGAATATTTTTATTTCTTGGATTTTAATTTTCAAAGTAAACATAATTGTTCAATTATGTTAACTTTAAGCAAAAATACATTAATTTAAAATAATTAAAATACACTGGAATATTCAAGAAATTTAAGAACGAATACCGATAATGTTAAGAAATGTAAATTTTGGGCGATGTTTATATTGAATTTTTTTTGTCAAAATGCATCAAAATAAAACCATGTATACTTCTTTTATTTTTGTGCCACATTGATATATAATGTTTAAGTTTTATTTTTATCTAATATAATAATGTAAAACAAATCTCTTATTTTGTATTTTATTCAGGATTGCCACAGACCGGAAACAATCAGAGAAATTGAAATTAGTCATAGAAATCGAGAAAAATCAGAGGAAAATGTAAAAACGTCTGGAATTTCAAAATTTGTTCATAATTCCCTGAAATTGCTCCTATTCCAAATAATTGTTATAATTTTTTATATCTGATGTTTATAGTCGTGAAATACGTTCAAAACTTATACACTTTAAATGATTTTAATAAAATAATTAAAATTTATATTTTAATCAGTTTTATTTTAATCATTTTTATTTTTTTCGTCATAACTGTATTCTTTTTTTCAAAACTAATTTATTTTTTGCTCTAGCTTGAATTTGCACCTAAAATTATGCTATTAAGCTTTTTTTGCGTTGTTTTTAATAATATAAACTAGTAGCTTTCCTACAACCCTTGAGTCTAAATGTTAAACTTTACATATTTTATATTATTCATATTTCTATTTTCTAAAATTTTCTATTTTCATTTACAAAAAGTCAGAGAATTTTAAAATTCATTTTCTATGGCAATCCTGTTGTAACATTACATTGTATTTTTGTAATCTTATAGGTCTATAGATATTAAATAAATATATATATATATATATATATATATATATATATATGTATATATGTTATATTTATTTATATTAATAATTTATATATATTAAATATACATTTATTATGCTGTATTATTTCAAACATTTTCTTTGTGTTTTTTTCTTATTTTTCTTATTTTTATAGTTATTTCGCATGGTATTATTATAGGTATACTCTTTAATTCAACATTGCTATCAATAACCTTTTCCACTCGGCGGTGCAATCATTCTGGAAAAGAAAACAGAAATATTTTTTCGCATTATCAGTAAAACGAGCTGAGAATTGCAAATATATACATTTATTAGAGATAAATGTATGCATTACATGCTTTTAGATTATTGACAATTGTGTTAAATATCTGAGAGATTGGGTTCTTTTAGTAACAAAAATAATTCTCTCCTCGAGCTCATTAATTCAATAGTGCGATCAGAAGCCGTTTAAAGTCGTCGCCGCAGTCATTCTGTAAATGCAAAAAAAATATAGGAAAATTAAAGCTAAACATCGATTTAAGGCAAATCATGATGTTCATCATGTATTTATAATAATACATACAACTAATATACAGAGGCATGCAGTCAAAAATAGCATGGACTAATTAATGGAATTAGTACAGTGAAAGACAAATTTGCGTTTAAATTAATTATGATTGAAATTATGATTATAATTTACTAATAGCCAATCAATAGATCGATTTTCAATCGATCTTCACAGAGACTCGTGTATAGTTTTGATGTACAGATTTTCTATATTATTTTGTAACTCATTTTACACACGTATTGTAGCATCACTCCGATCAATCAAGTGTAAAACATCTATAACTCGAGTACAACCATATTCACCATTAACAGCCAACGAAAATATAAGAAACTAAATTAATCTTTGCAGAATACAATAAAGCGCTATATAATCTCCGCGACATCGAAGTATAATTTTCAACAAGAGGATCTGTTGCATGATTGAAATATTTTCATCCGACAAGGGCAAGCAAAAGTCTCTTGTAGTCGCCTGAACAGTCGTCCTGAAATTTATGGAAAGTTATACGGAATGCTAAGAAATAGTGTATACGTGAGTTAATAGATTATTATAATATTATAGTTGATTATTTTATTATAGTTTAGTGACTGCTGATGCATATAAGTATACAAATGTAAAGGAATTATGTGAATATGTAATTTAACATTCCGATTGGAGATAAAGCATTGTTGTATTAAGTGAATGAAAGCGTAGAATTGAAGTGCTGGAATTAAATTGGATTTCGATTAAATCTGTGTGAATCGAGGAAAGAAATTAACTTTATATTTACTGAAGAATTTGTCATTAATAATATTCTGTTTAAATGTTCTATTATTAATATTATTTTGTATTTTATTTGCAATATTGTATTATTGCGTTTTTTTTATCTCTTATTAATTTTACTGCTACAGAAATAAAATACAATAAAGAGAGCAAACGTAATGGATACAATAAATAGCGTAAAACTGTTTCAGAAATTAACATATTATACTTACGTCGATAGCTTCCGCAAGAGATTTTCCATAAAGTTTCTCATAGGCATCCTTAATATCGCCCAGATCAATCTCTGATCGTGTCACAATGATGCGTATCAATGTCGAATCGTCCGTGCCCATTCCGCGCATAGCTTTGTACAATCTTTCCGCGAAATAAGCAGTCTTATCAGAGGCGCATTTCACTGAAAGAAGACCATTTTAAAACAATGAAAAAAATATACAAATATATGAAAAAAAAAGAATAATAATTATATTAACAATAGTAACAAATAATTTGATAACTTACTAAATAAATAATAAGTAAATTATTGTATTTAATTTCTTACCCACAGCTAAGTAGCCATCTTCGACAGAACCAGAGAATTCTCGCTTGATAGCATGCTTCAAGGTATCTCCGGTGAGGTGCTCGTATTCTTTGAAGATCCGTCGCAATTGTGGAAAACTCTTAGTAATGAGAATTGCATTGAAAGTGCTTTCATCGGTGCCCCACTGCCCCTCACCTGCGGCTTGAAGCCTCTCGGCATCCTGACGCGCGGCCTCCTCATCGACGTCTGGACTCTCGTCTCTACTAGCCTGATCGTTAATCAGAGAATAGAGAAAAATTGACAAAACTGACAGTTGCGAAAAATTGTACATCAATTGTTACTCACGCAAGACAATGATACCAAAAGCCTCTTGAAATAACCGGAGGTATCGCTTTTGAGGTCATCTTCCAGCTCTTTATCGTACACTAGGAACATAAATTGAAAATATATTCATAAACTGTATGAATCAAGTAAAACTACACTGGAAAAAAACTAAATTTTAATAAATATCTGTTTGAATAGTTCAGAGTAAATATTTATTAAATGTAAATATATTTATTTGATTAAAAACCCATTTGATTTTTTTTAAGTAAATATGTATTTACTGTAAATAAGTAACTTATTGTTAGTAACATTTAAAGAAATATGTATTTAATAAAGCTTTTTCAGTATAAAAAGTAAAAAAATATACTTTTTTAAATGAAATTCCTATTCTATACAAGAATAAGGTGGTGCTGACTTATAGAAAGCAAAATCAATTCCGAAAAATATGCTGCGTTGAAACTTACGGTCCTTGTAAACAGCGGATATCGTCTTGATACCATAATTGCTCAGGGATGCAAGAACTTCGATGAGTGCACCCTCGTCGGTGCCCATGCCGGAAATAGCATCATGCAACTCCTTGGCGTAATACTCGGGAAGAGGTGTCATTAGAGCCAGGATCGCTTTCTCAAAGTTTCCGGACAACTCTGACTTCAACTCGGAAATGAGGTCCTTGCCGTACATTGTCTTAAATTTGTCGGCAATTTCTAGTCGCTGTACGATACCGCGATGAGCCAAGACATCTAATACGGCCTGCTCATCAGTTCCGAACCCCTTCATTGCAGATCGTAATAGATTGGCATCTTCTTCGGCATCAAAAGGATCAGCCGGATACACGGTGGGTGTGCACTAAAAATATATTTAATTTTGCATCATTCTATTATCTTGTTCGAAATAATTATCAACAGACTTTAATGAATGAAATTGAACGTGCATCAAGTTTATTAATTATATAAAATTAAGTTACATTAGTACATTACAGTTAGATGTAATTTATTATATAAATCATATATATATATATATATATATATATATATATATATATATATATATTTATTTTATGCGATTTTCTTTTTTTATTAAATAATTATATCTTTAATAAGTGAAAAAAAAATGATAT